>ERZ807291.2563-NODE-2563-length-27160-cov-17.449917_pt1 | contig 27160 bp, 28 predicted proteins | sample MGYA00521257_ERZ807291 | MGnify/ENA primary metagenome ERZ807291 (study PRJEB31413, sample SAMN03169783) | marine metagenome | biome: Marine; feature: Water; material: Subsurface seawater | place: North Sea | collected 2011-04-28 | depth 1 m m ...
CCTCAAGTAGTACAGACGGCAATAACCAGGAAGGAACCGTAATCGCCGTACTCCCCCCAACCCGATTGGAACGCGAAACAGATGCCTTTTTTGAAAACCTCACAGACGCGCAAAAGGACTGTATAAACCCTGGATTTGGACAACCCTATAATTCACTTAAAAAAGACATTACTGCCTATTTTGAAAATAACAAAGTAGTTGGCATAGGCTATGACGGCCCTCTCATAAACCCACAAGCTACAGCCTTTGCAACGGCGGCTATTGAGGCTGTGTGTGATGACGGCGAAGTGGATTTTGACGATAATATAATTTATGATAACAGTTTAAACAATTTACCTTGCCAAAAATTAGTAATTGAAGAAGCTACAGGTACTTGTTCGCCCTTAACTCAATTAATATTAGATATATTTGAAGCCAATGATGACACTAATTTAATTTTTAAATCATCTAGCACACTATCAAATGTTAATGCAAATACAAGTAGTACTTCTAGCTATAATGCGACAACTCACACTTGTGATATAACCATAACATTTCGAGAATCATATTTACAAACTGCTACTGATTTAGCAATTGCAAGAACCGCAATACACGAAAGTCTTCACGCAACACTTGTATATATGTTTGAAGAGAATTTACTTCAATCTGCTAATGGGGCACCAATGGGTGGGTTTGAAGATTTTGTAGAGGCTTATATAAATCACCTAAGTGGACTACCTGTAAATCTAAACAAAGCTCATCATGAACTTATGGCAGATTTCATAGAAGATATAGCTAGTTCATTATCTGTTTATGGAGCTTCAAATGAGCATTCAAATTCATTCAATTTTTATAAAAAATTGAGTTGGTCAGGGGACATATTAAAAACACCTACCTATCAATCATTGTATCCAGAATATTTAAACCCATTAGATGCAACAACAAATCCGAGTAATGTTAATCCTGCTCATTTGGACATAGTAAATACGAATGCAGCTGAAGAAAATGATGCTACTTATGATTATGCTCATCCAAATGGTACAACATATACGCATTCACCAAAAGGTACAGCTCCAAATGTGACAGAACCTTGTAATTAAAGTATGAACTATGAAAAATATAATAATATTAGCAATACTCTTTTTTATAACCAATTCAAACAGTCAAAACAAAATAGAAAAAATTGAGTTTGTTTCTGAAGGATATGCAAGTGCTCCTGATTTTGATTTAATTATCTATTCAGATAGAATAGCGATATTTAATGCTCGAAGTGATAATTACAAAATACATCCAAATGGAAACATTGTGGGTTATGGAATAGACAACAAAGGTGTTAACATCAAGGAGTCTGAAATAAAAGGAATATTTGCCACAAAAATTAAAGCTAAAATTTATAAAGAAATTCTTAATTTAATTTTTGCATTGAGTGAAGAATTTGAAAACAAAAGTTTTAATAGTAATACGTTACATAATTCAATTGGAAAATTGAAAGTTACATATAAAACTGGAAAAGTTAAATTAATTTATGACAATGGGATGAATGGAACTAATGATTTATTAAAGCTATATAGTTATATGAAAGATTTAAGATTTAATCAAAAGTGGAAATAATACTGCCTACAACACGGTATATAAAAAATAGCAGTTAAGAGCTAAACATAAAAGTCTAGTTCTTTTCTGTTATATATATTTTAAACCGAAAATTAGTGCATATAAACCTGCTACTTTCCATATACCAACACGTTGTAGGGAATGATGGGGTTGTTGTTTGTGCAGAATACCAAAGTGATTATTGGCGATTTATGACTATAGAAGCACCTTACGACAGCAGTCACCCAGTTACCGGAACACGGCAATTTGGTATAGAACAAAACCCTAATGGATCGTACAACATTTATGTAAGAGGTGTCGATAGATTTACAAGTGGAATACAAGAAACAGGTATAGGTCTTCTTACAGAACCTTTTACATTTGCAGATAGTTTATGGGAAAGTTTTCAAGAAAAAACAAATACATTTATAAATGCCAATGGTGGTTCATCATCAATTAACACACCCATTCATAACAGACCTGATTGGGATAAAGTACAACAAGTATTAAATGGCGAATTGCCAATTAGTGAGTTAGGATGTAATTAAAGTTTATTATGAAAAAAATTATTACTCGTTTTCCCAATATAATAGAAATTAATCTTACAATATTTTTTTTAGATTTGTTTTTGGTTCAGTTAAATATGGATTCTGACTCAATTTTTTCAGGTATAATAGGAGGAGTACTCCTAATCTCATTACTTATAAATTTGTTTTTGTTGTTTATTTTAATTAGAAAAAAACAATTTAAAAAATTAGGAAAAAACGTTATTAATATAGTGAAAATTTGTGTTATTTCATGTTTGGTCTTTTTTTTCCTAGTAAAAATCGAATTTGCGAATCCTCTTGTCGCCTATATATATATATATATAATTTTCCCTTATACGTTACTAGTCTGTTTAATTTCTGCTTTTATTTTAATTTTAAAAAAAGAATTTAAAATCTTAAAAAGTTTCTCTGTTAAATTAGTCTTATGGATATTAATTTTAGCTCTTGCTATATTTTTAAATAAACTATATAGATGAAACTATTTAATTTGCGGGAAAGTTTTCAAGAAAACCCAGCTCCGCAAAGTCTCTGACTTCGCGGAACACAAAAAATATAAAATGGATTGCAAACTAAATAGTATAAAAATTTGAAGTTAGAACGAAAAAGTAATGAGAATGATATAAACTCAAAGTCGGGAGACTTTGCGGAGCGGGCATTACTGCCTATTTTGAAAACAACCAAGCGATGAGAAGCATAGGATTTGACGGTGCTATAATAGCACCTGAAGTGAGAGCCTTTGCAACGGCGACTATTGAAGTGGTGTGTGGTGGCGGAGAAGTGGATTGGGTGAATGAAGTCATCTTAGATGAAAGTTTTGTGAATAATGAAAAGGCGAAATGCGCTTATGACAAGCTAACAGCAGATGATAGCCCATTGTTTAGAGATACTGTTGGCGCTTTTATTGATGATCCAGAATTTAAACTTACATTTAAAGTAGGTAATTGCAGCAACACTGACGATGCTTGTACAAACACAACAGACCCAAATAATATTGTGATTATAATTGAAGATGTAAATATAACTCCTGTAGAAATGGCACAATTCATTTTACATGAAGCCATTCATGCAGAAATAGCTAGATATGTTGCACAATATCAAAGTGGGGTAGATGTGAATGATAGACCTTATTTGTTTGAATTATATAAACACTACAAAGAACTTTACGATTCTGGAGATATTGACCATATTTATATGACTCTAAACTACATAAACCCAATTAATGCAGCTTTAAGAGTGTTTGATGATAATAATTTCCCCTCAAATTATTACAGTTCCTTTACATGGGACGGACTAAGGTTTTGGGATGCTGGAGATTTATTGTCTATTGAAGAAGACGAAGCAAATGCATTACGTAGAATAGAGGTTATAGAAAACAGTTCAGCATGCGAATAATATATTTAAATATTCTAATTATTCTACTAATTTCTAGTTGCAAATCAACAGAAAAGGATTTAGAGATGGAGGTTATTTCTCAAATGTATCAAAATATTTCAAAAAAAATGCCACCACCACCTCCACAATCTGAAGAATATAAAACTGACACTATAAAACCTTCAAGAATAGATTATTCAAAAATTCAAGTAAAGACTCTTTCTTTTGCTATTAATGAAAATTTTGTAACGCCTGTTATAAACAAACCTATTTATAAATCATTTTTTAAATTTAATTCAAAAAAAATGTTTGAAAGAGAAAATTTAGATACAATGGAAATTAATATGGTTGCAAGATTAACAGAAAGAAAATCAACTGAACTGCTTGATCAAAAACTACTAAAAAGCTTATCAAACGAAAATCTACAATTTTTAAATCACAGCGTAGTGAATAGTGCTATAAGAGAAAAATTTAGAATTGACTGTATTGTGTCATTTTCAAATGTTTCTTTTAATAAATCACGTGACAAAGCTTCAATTGTTGTTAGTATAAGTAGAGGTAAACTAAATGGCTCATCAACGATTTACATTTTAAAAAAAATAAACAATAAGTGGTATAAGACCAATTATTTGACTATTGAAATATCATGAAGAAAGCAATTATACTAATTATTGTTTTATCAATTGTTAGTTGCAAGAACACTAACAATACAACTACTAATGAAATTACCCAGCTCCGTATTCTATGACTTCGCGGAACATAAAAAATATAAAATGAAATGTAAATTATGAAGTATTGAAATGAAGTTTGAACGGAAAAGTAATGAGAACTATATACACTCAAAGTCGTGAGACTTTGCGCAGCGGGCATTACTGCCTATTTTGAAAACAACCAAGCGATGAGAAGCATAGGATTTGACGGTGCTATAATAGCACCTGAAGTGAGAGCCTTTGCAACGGCGACTATTGAAGTGGTGTGTGGTGGCGGAGAAGTGGATTGGGAGGAACTATATATAAATATAGAAGTTCACGATGATGAGTATGAAGAAACTGGACAAACATCTATTATACCTAATCCATTAAACTTAGATAATGGAGATTCTGTAAATTTATCTTTTGGAACAACAAAAGATGGAGTAAATGCAAACCAGGAAGTAGAACAACATTTAATTGATGGTTTGAAATTTGCCTTAAATCAAGCTAATAATAATTTAACAAATAAAATTACAGATATTTACATTATGGCAACAACAAATGGAGGACATAGCAGTACAAGTAACCACTCGAGAGGTTCTGCTATTGATATAAGTAGAATAAATGGACAAAAAATGCTTGTTTCAGGCACCACTGAACAAATAGTTCAGCTACAAATAGCTTTTGACAACTATCAGTATATTAGAGAAAATTTTGGACCTCATTTTAAACACAAATACTCTGTTGAAACAAATACGTGGGATTATAATTATCCAGTAGGTGGTCATAAAGATCACATACATATTTCTACTAGAAAAAATCAATAACTATGAAAAGACAATTATCCGTATTTATTTTACTTTATTTTTTTACACTAAACTCCTGTAAATCACAGGAGATATTAGTTAAAGATTTAGCAAATGAAGTAGATATGAATTATATATTTGCTAGAATTAATCCAACACAAATAAGTTCAACAAGTCTTTACAATAATGGGCTATTTGTAAATATATATAAGCTTTCAGATTCCAAAATAACTCCAGAAAAATTTAAGGAAGATTTTTTAAGTAGTTATTTAGTTTCAGTAATTCCGGATGGTGATTACTATTCTTACAGTAAGCTTTACAAAATTGAGGGGCTTTACAATCCAAAAATCATAGAGGTAAAAGAAACTCAAGGTTTATTTAACTTTATAATTAAAATTGAGTTTGGGATATACAATAACAGACAAATTCAAAATTTTGAACTAGAGGGTGGTTTAAAATAAAGGATCACTCAAAGTCCCCCATCTAGCGTGAGCACCTTTTGCTCGTACCCAGCAAGAGATAAGAAACTTAAAGTAAGTAGAAAATAGTTTGAGTTTGGTTAATGGCACAAACGTAACGCTTGAGCCAGCGTTAGTTACTTTGGAAAAATTTCTAAAAATCGATTTGGGAAGCGACTCAACTTAGGAATAAACAGACTGAAATGTTTCATCAATTGAGCTAAAATGGAACATTATTTGGTTATTTCCTTTATACACCCTATATTGATACCATATTGGTACACAAAAATAAAAATTATGTTAGTAATAAGCAGTAGAGAGTTTAGACAAAATCAAAAAAAATACTTTGAAAAAGTAGATCAAGGAGAACATATTATTGTTCAGAGAGGGAAAGATAAATCTTACGCTTTGACTCCTGTAAGTGAAGATGACATGTACTTTAATACTCAAATGATAGAACGAATTAAGCAAAGTATTTTAGAAGTACAAAAAGGAGAAACTAAAACAATATCCACTTCTGAAGAGATAAAAGAGTTGTTAGGTTTATGAGTTATACATTAGAGTTTTCTAAAACCGCATTAGAAGATATAGAAAAGCATAAAAAAGTAGGGGATAAATCCACCTTAAAGAAGTTACAGAAATTATTGAATGAGTTGATGGAGCATCCAACAACAGGAACAGGTCAGCCTGAAATATTGAAACATAATTTAAAAGGATTATACTCAAGAAGAATCAATCATAAACACAGGTTAGTATATTCAATAAATGAAGAAGTCGTTACTGTTTATATATTAGATGCATCTTCACATTACAGAGATAAATAACCGAAAAATCTCCACAAAAGCAAACCCAAATTTTCCGGAAAAAGCAAAAAATACTTTGCATTTCCTTTTGTTCAGCACACCACAGCATACTGGTTTTTAAGACACCGTTTTTGCATCCCCCTAATGCCGCTAGTTTGCGCTGCCGCTAAGTTGTACTTAGTGGCGTCAAAGATTGGCAGGTCTGGCTGGGAATATAAAAGTTATTCAGCTAGTTTACAGCCACTAAGCGCAGCTTAGCGGTAGCAGGAGCACTAGAGGTCTTAAGATTTCCGATTTTTGTTTTAAATCAAATGCACATACAATTCCACACATAATAGTTTCTTAAGTATTAAGCTGCAAAGATGCACCTTAAGTTATATATTATAAACATTAAACCTTAAAACACTAACAAATTGAAACTAAAAAACACAAAAAAGCATTAAAATGAAATTAAATTGAAGATAAAATCAGTAAAAATTAAATAAAAACAACTAAACAGCCTGTTTTAGACTACGGAATATTCAAATACTTATGAGTTTGCAACGAAACCTTCCATTTTGGATGTTTCATCACATAGTCGACGATAAAAGGCGTGATTTTTTCACGTTTACTCCATTCGGGTTGGAGGTAAAGAATACAATTAGGATTCACTTTTGCAGCTTGTTCTTCGGCAAATTTGAAGTCATCCAAATTAAAAACAATCACTTTAAGCTCGTGTGCTTTTTGATACACTTCGTCTAAAGGGCCTTTTAGTTTTTTAGGCGACAAACAAATCCAATCCCAATCGCCTGTTAATTTATAAGCGCCAGAGGTTTCAATATGAGTTTGCATCCCTTTGGATTTTAGGGCCGCTGTTAATGGATTCATATCCCACATCAACGGTTCTCCACCAGTCACTACAATGGTCTGACTGTCTTTTGCAGCATCCTCAGCAATGGCGTCTATAGATGTTGGCGGATGTAATTCTGCATTCCAGCTTTCTTTAACATCACACCAATGGCAACCAACGTCACAGCCCCCTATTCTAACAAAATAAGCAGCCGTTCCTTTGTGGAATCCTTCACCCTGAATGGTATAAAACGCTTCCATAAGAGGGAGCATTTTTCCAGCATTCACAAGCGATTTAATTTCTGTCTTTAACATAGTGAGCAAAAATAGTTTACTGTTTGTTGTTTCAGTAATAAAACTTCATTTATTTTTACTGAAATTATAAATACCAACCATTACCAAAAATCATTAGCAACCAAAACAAGGCCATTAAATTACATTTATCCAAAAGCATTTGGAATTTCAACAAAAGTAATTTAGCATTGTAGCATACAAAACTAACCATGAAACACTATTTAATTATCGGATTATTGGCAGGCCTATTAATGGGATGCGAATCAAAAACAAACCCATTTACCATTACCAAACACAGCATAGGACTCCTAACGGACTCAACAAAAATAAACCAACTGAAAGTGGTTTTCATAAACGACTCTATTAGTAAATACATTGGGGGCGATGAATTCACTGGTAGCACCAACACCATTAGTGTTTATGAAAAAGGAACGGGTACATTGTTATTAGAACTCGATCCTAATTATTCCTTAGATTCCTTATCAACCATCCGTACCGTCCGTGTGATGGACGACCGTTTTAAGAATAAAGACGGCCTAAACACGCTTAGTACTTTTGGTGAGATTAATTCGAAGTACACCATCTCAAGTATTCAAAACACACTCCGAAGCCTTATTATTTCGGTAGATGAACTCAATCTCTATTTTACGTTGAGTAAATCAGAATTACCTGAGGATATGCGCTACAATATGAATCAAAAAATTGAAGCCATTTCAATTCCAGAATCTGCAAAAATAAAGGACTTTTACATTCAATGGTATTAAACGATGAAAGCTTATAAAATACAAACAACGCCTTTTGTCGTTCCGACGACTGATGGTAAATTAATTGAAGAGCATTTTGGAAATGCAACGGATGGCAACGATGCCCTAAGCATCGCCCACATGATCGCCCCTCCTGGATGGAGTGAGCCGTTTCAAACGCCCGAATTTGAGGAATACACCTACATCATTAAAGGAAAAAAACAGTTTATTATCGATGGAGACACCCTTATTTTAGAACAAGGGCAATCCATTAAAATTCAAAAAAATACACGTGTTCAATATTCAAATCCATTTGATGCCCCATGTGAATATTTAGCGATCTGCACCCCTGCATTTTCGATGGATCGCGTACATAGAGAAGACCCTAAAGATTTATGAAAACACTCATTCCAAAGCTCGTTGGTGCCCTCATTAATTGTATTGGATTTTTCAATGCTTCGTATGCGTCCAAACTCGCGTTAAAATTATTCTCAAAACCTAGAAGTGGACAACTCACTTCAAGTGCAAATTTATTTTTAGAGACCGCAGACAAAAAAACCTTGTTTTACAACGATACACCCATTCAAACGTATCATTGGAAAGGCGACAAAGAAACGCTCTTGCTCGCACACGGTTGGGAGAGCAATACCAGCCGATGGCGGCATAAAATTGAAACACTTCACAAAGAAGGTTATAGCATATATGCCTTAGACGGCCCCGCACATGGCGCCTCTGGAAGTGACACCTTTAACGCCATACTCTATTCGGAATTTATTAATGTCGTCAGTCAGGAATTTAAACCAACGGTCTTTATTGGACATTCAGTTGGCGGGATGGCTTTGGTGATTTTCCTTGAAAAACAAATCTATAAAAACGCTCAAAAGATGGTGCTCCTCGGCGCCCCATCAGGATTTAAAGGGATCATGCAACGCTATAAAAATATGATGGGCTACAGCCCAACGATTTGCGAAGGGATTGATGCCGAAATTGAGCTTAAATTTGGACACCATCCCAATTATTTTTCAACCGCAGATTTTGCAAAAAAAATTGAGACAGAAGGTTTGTTATTTCATGATAAAAATGACGCTATCATTCCCTATTCTGATGCGCTTGAAATCGATGCAGAGTATAAAAACGCCACACTAATCACAACTGAAGGGCTAGGCCACTCTCTAAAAGGGGATTTTGTTTCGGGTGAAATAATAAAATTTTTGAGCCACTAAAGTTTTGTAAATTTGCACTATGGAATCAACTTTAACACGACTGAATAAATACTTAAGCGAAGCCGGCTATTGCTCGCGACGTGCCGCCGATAAACTCATCGACGAAGGGCGCGTGACGATTAATGGCGTCGTTCCAGAAATGGGGACGAAAGTCGTACAAGGGGATGCCGTAAAAGTCGATGGAAAAACCATCCTTAATGATGCCAAAAAACGAACGTATATTGCTTTTAATAAACCTGTTGGAATTGTTTGCACGACCGATAGCGGCGTTGAAAAAGATAATATTATTGACTATATCAATTATCCAAGTCGAATTTTCCCAATTGGACGCTTAGATAAAGATAGTGAAGGGTTGATTTTATTGACCGATGATGGCGATATCGTAAACAAGATTCTTCGTGCGAGCAACAATCATGAAAAAGAATACATTGTCACAGTTGACAAACCCATCTCTCAGACATTCGTCCAACGCATGTCGAGTGGCGTTCCTATTTTAGAGACTGTAACCAAAGAATGTAAAGTGCAAAAACTGAGCACTTATGAATTCAAAATTGTCTTAACACAAGGTCTCAACCGTCAAATTCGTCGCATGTGCGAATACCTTAACTACGAAGTACAATCGTTGAAACGCACCCGTATTATGAACATTCATTTAAAATGTGAGGTTGGTAGCTACCGCGATTTAACTGACCTAGAGATGGAAACCTTAAACGAAACCTTGAAACACTCTAAAAAAGCCATTTAATGCGTACGGTCTCCCCTTTTCATTTAGCCATTCCGGTGTGGAATTTAGAAGCCTGTCGTGTTTTTTATAGAGATACTTTAGGGTGTGAAGAAGGTCGCAGTAGTGATCATTGGGTTGATTTTAATTTTTTTGGACATCAACTCGTGATTCATTTTAAACCAAAAGAAACTGACAACGATTTACATCTAAATAAGGTAGATGGAAAACAAGTACCTGTTCCTCATTTTGGGGTGATTCTTCCATGGGAACATTTTGAAACGTTTGCAGAGAATTTAAAACGTCAAAAAATCGACTTTATTATTGAACCTTATATCCGTTTTAAAGGTCAGGTTGGCGAACAAGCCACGATGTTTTTTTATGATCCAGCAGGGAATGCTTTAGAATTTAAAGCGTTTAAAGATACGTCTCAGATTTTTGCTAAATAGTGTCTGTTGCTGCATGACGTTCACAAGCTAGGAGGGTGTTTTTAAGTAACATTGCAATGGTCATTGGCCCTACTCCACCAGGAACCGGTGTGATAAAACTTGCTTTTTTAGCCACACTTTCAAAATGAACATCGCCCGCAATACGGTAGCCTCTTTTCTTGGTTTCATCTGGAACTCTTGTAATTCCCACATCAATAATAACCGCGCCAGGCTTCACCATTTCAGCAGTTAGAAATTCTGGTATTCCTAAAGCTGCAACGATGATATCAGCATCTAAAGTTAGCTCCGATAAATTAGTGGTACGACTGTGTGCTATGGTCACGGTCGCATCACCCGCTGGGCGTTTTTGACTCATTAAAATACTCATAGGACGTCCCACAATATGGCTTCTTCCAATGACGACCACATGCTTTCCTGAGGTTGGTACTTCATAGCGTTCTAAAAGCTCCATAATTCCATAGGGCGTAGCTGGTAAAAATGTTGGTAAATCCAACGCCATTCGTCCGACATTCATCGGATGAAAGCCATCCACATCTTTATCGGGATGAACCGCCATCAAGACTTTTTGTTCGTCGATATGTTTTGGCAAAGGCAACTGCACTATAAATCCATCAATCGCTGGATTGTCATTTAAGGCGTGTATTTCAGAAAGTAAATCGGCTTCGGTCGTTTCAACGGGTAAATCAATCAAGGTAGAATCAAATCCAACAAGCTCACAGGCTTTCACTTTAGCGCCGACGTAGGTCATACTCGCGCCATTGGTTCCCACAAGAATCGCAGCCAAGTGTGGCGCACGTTTTCCTTGATCTTTTATTTTTGAAACTGCCGCAGCAATTTCAACTTTAATATCTGCACTGGTTTGTTTCCCGTCTAGTAATTTCATTATAAATTGCTTATTAATTTAACTCTATCGTGGCATATTTTTCATCATTTGCATCATTTTTTGACCGCCACCGCCTTGCATCATTTTCATCATTTTACTCATTTGATCAAACTGTTTCATCAATTGATTCACTTGTTGAATCGTCGTCCCCGATCCAGCTCCAATCCGTTTTTTACGACTGGCATTTAGCAGGGTTGGCTTGCTGCGCTCTTCGGGAGTCATCGAATGAATGATGGCTTCAATATGTTTAAACGCATCGTCATCGACATCCACATCTTTCATCATTTTTCCAGCCCCAGGAATCATCCCCATGAGGTCTTTCATATTTCCCATCTTTTTAACCTGCTGAATTTGAGATAAAAAATCATCAAACCCAAATTGGTTTTTAGCAATTTTCTTTTGGATTTTCCGCGCTTCTTGCTCATCAAACTGCTCTTGTGCACGTTCAACTAAAGAAACCACATCTCCCATGCCCAAAATTCGTTCGGCCATACGTGCAGGGTAGAAGACATCAATGGCTTCCATTTTTTCGCCTGTACCAATAAATTTAATCGGCTTATTGACGACTGACTTTATGGATATGGCGGCTCCACCACGGGTATCTCCATCTAATTTGGTCAAAATAACCCCATCAAAATTTAGAATATCATTGAATGCTTTGGCAGTATTTACGGCATCTTGCCCCGTCATTGCATCGACGACAAATAGCGTTTCTTGCGGTTGGATGGCTTTGTGAATATTAGCAATTTCGGTCATCATGACTTCATCGACGGCCAAACGACCGGCTGTATCAATAATCACTACATTACAGCCTTTAGCTTTGGCTTCTGCAATTCCAGCTTTGGCAATGGCAACTGGATCGGTATTCCCGCGATCGCTATAGACCTCAACCCCAACTTGTTCTCCAACGATATGTAACTGATCAATGGCGGCAGGACGGTACACATCACAAGCCACTAATAGTGGTTTTTTAGTTTTCTTTGTTTTTAGGTAATTGGCCAATTTTCCAGAGAAGGTGGTTTTACCCGACCCTTGCAACCCTGACATCAAAATGACACTTGGGGTTGCTGACACATTAATATCTTCAACATCCCCTCCCATTAAGGCGGTCAATTCGTCTTTTACAATTTTGACCATCAATTGACCTGGCTGAAGCGTCGTCAAAACGTTTTGACCTAATGCTTTTTCCTTCACTCGATTGGTGAATTCTTTCGCAATTTTATAATTCACATCGGCATCCAGTAACGCGCGTCGGACCTCTTTGAGAGTCTCAGCTACGTTGATTTCTGAAATACGCCCATGGCCTTTGAGGACGTGGAGGGCTTTATCTAATTTTTCACTTAAACTATTAAACATAAAAAGTTGTTTTTATCGAGGTACAAAAGTAAAGAAATATTTTATTTTAATTCCGTTAATAAGCTGTTAAACCTACGGCATTATTTTTTAAAAAGAATGTGTTTGTAGTTAGGGCGTCGAGTTCGAAATTTGCAACAATTTTCCATTATAAAACTGAGTTCCGTTCATGGAGAAATCAAAAATATAAGCCGCCATTTGAGCGGCTGTATTTGGTGCTTCATAGCCTGGAAAAGCTTCTGCAAGCATTTCTGTTTGCACGGCACCTAATGCCAAAACATTAAAAGAAGGGCCGGTTTCTTTGTATTCTTCTGCTAAAAGTTCGGTGAGTGTAATCACTGCGCCTTTGCTAGAACTATAGGCTGCAAGACCAGGGAATTTCACAGAACCCTGAACGCCTCCCATGGAACTAATCGTCACCACATGGCCTTTTGAGGGCATGAATGGAATCGTGCGTCGTGTGAGTTCTGCCACTCCAAAAACATTGGTGTTATATACCTGTTGAAAGTCTTCAAAAGTAGTGTCAGCAAACGGCTTATTTAAAAGAGTTCCTGCATTGTTAATCAGAATATCAACTTGTTTCCATTCTTTTTTTACAAAGGCCTCTACCCGATCATAATCTTCGGATTTACTCAAGTCAAACGACAAGGCAGTGATGTTTTCAAAATTTAAATTTGAAACGGGCTTTGCATTTCTGGACAGCGCCAAAACCTCATAACCTGCATTGGCAAAAAGATGGACGAGTTCAAAACCGATGCCGCGGCTGGTCCCTGTAATTATAACTGTTTTAGTTGGTTTCATGTTTATATATATTGTTTTTTTTAGGACACATGCTATTCGCTATGGAGCACTCCCTTGGGCGATATTATTTTTGGCATGCTGGTTTAATACATTTGTATTTCTTTGGAGTCGCTGTTGCAAATTTGCACGATTCCAGGGATTAATTTATTTATAGTTGTTGCCATAAAAGCAAAATCTAATTGATCTATTTCATCATCCACATGGTGATAAAAATCAAAATTAGTTAAATCACAAGAAGAAATGGTATGGCTTGGCACTTTAAATTCTTTATAAAATGCATAATTATCGGATCGCTTGAAAAGATTGTACTTTTTAGCAACTTTTGAAACTCCAACCTGGGTTGAATTGGTATACGTATTTAATTTTTCGCCCAAATCAGATAATTCATACCCTGTTAAAAAAACATCGTAATCGCGATCTGTAAATGGGACACCAATCATTTCAAAATTTAGCATGGTATATAAATCGATTTGTTGTTCATTTAGTTTTTTAGCTAAGGATTTTGAGCCTAACAACCCTTTTTCTTCCCCTGAAAACAAGGCAATAACAATGGATCGTTTGTTGGTTCCCAAGCGCGCTAATCGGTCGGCGATGGCCAAAACCGTTGCCGTGCCTGAAGCATTATCATTGGCACCATTAGCAATGGAGTCGTTATTGACTATTTTACCAAAGCCTAAATGATCGTAATGCGCTCCTAAGAGTACCATTTCATGTTTTAATTTAGGATCATTTCCTTCTATAAATCCAACCACATTAACGCCCTTATATCGTTTTGACTCAAAAGGGTCCGTATAGGTTTCGAAATAGGGTTTGATTCCTGATTCGATGAATTTTGACTTGATAAATTGGGCTGCTATTAACTCGCTTTCAGTGGCGGTTTCTCGTCCTTTGAGTTCGTCAGAAGTCAAAAAACTGACCATCGCTTGTAGCTCTTGAGGTTTTACCTGTTCATAATCTTGTGTGTGACCCGTTTGAAAAAAGAGTACGGCTAAAAGTAGGATGTGAAGTTTCATATATTTAGGGTTTAATTCATTTCTGTAGCGAAGATAGTGAAGTCTGCTATAAACGCTAATTAGTTACTTCTATTTATGTTAAATCTCAATATAGAAAGTTTATAAAAAATAAACATCAATACCACAATAAATACTTCAAACCATAACAAATAATAGGGCCATACTCCGATGATTAAAGGGTTGTTAGCTTGTGGCGGTTCTGCCAAATACATATAATTTGAGCCTAAATAGAAATTCAAAGGCATGATAAAAACCAATAATACATTAATGATAATAAAGGAGGTGAGAACTGAATATTTAGAGGGTCTGATATTTAAATTTTGAAGCATATACAGGGGTAATAAAAAAATCAATACATGTCTTATATAGTATTCTAAATACGCAAAATCACTGCCGTCATAGCCATTCATTTGAGGGGTTAGCACAGACATGATGCCTCCGATAACTCCTGTGTAAAACACAAAATCGTACAAAGCTTGTTTGCGTTTTAAAAAAGGAAGGAAAGAACAGATCAGACCCGAAATTCCACACAAATGAAAGGGCAAGTCTGTAACCACATTCCAGTGCCCATTAATAGCCGTTCGCAAAGGGGTCACCACCGATGTGAAAAATAAAATCACTCCCATGAGATACGTAACTCTGATATTATTTTGAGAGGACAAAAAACGACCCAACCCTAAGATGAAAATAACAACCACTAAAACAGCGATATTATTAACGATCCATTCATCGGACATGAATTTGATTATATAGTTAGGAAATGTTTGATTGGTTAAAAGTATCAAGGTTCTAAATATTGGTTAATTATAAAATATCTCAGAAATTAAAAAATAAAGATACATAATTAAAAGATATTAGTATTTTTACACCCTTACAAAAGGGGTCATTAACTCAGTTGGTTCAGAGTGTTACCTTGACAGGGTAGAAGTCACTGGTTCGAATCCAGTATGACCCACAAAAAAAACCACTCGATATGAGTGGTTTTTTTTGTCGAAATATCTATTTATAACAAACTAGAATATGAACTTAATTTATCAGTACTTAGTCATATACATAAGAAATTTCTAAATAATTCCCATCACTATTTTTACTATACACAATGCAATTATCATCAATTTCAGTGGTCGAAATAACTAACGTATTAGTCCCTCCATTAGCCACCCAATCTGTTGGATTTACAGGGATGTCAATATTTATATTTATTGTTTTGCATTCAGAAGATTCACTAGGATATAGTTGAACAGCTTCATTTTCGTTTAAACTTATATTAAATGAAGTATCAACCCATACAAATGTCATTTTAAGATTAATAGCTGCTGGAATATTACTTATGTTATTTGAAGGGAAATTAATGACTGCATCAGTTGCACAACTGTAAAACTCTTCAACGGATTCTGGACAACCTGGACCAATCATAAACGAAAAGCCATTTACAAAAACACTAGGATCCATTGTGGAAACAAAAAAGTTCAAAGCCGTTTCTAAAAAAATAATCCTTGAGGTTAAATCAGCAATCTTTGAGTTTAAATCAGCAATTAATATGTCAATATAATTTTTGGTTACAGCATCTTGTGTTTCTGTAGGCTCTGCTACATCTTTAATTTGATTGTCTTGAGCGCTTATTGTCCCATTGAGTTCAATGCCTTGTGCATAACTCAGTGCTGTAAAAAGCATAAGTGCTATTAATGTGATTTTTTTCATCTTAGTTTTTGATTATTTTAAATGTTGAAATTTGGTCTTGGTTATTGGTGGTATGTAATAAGTAAACCCCTATTGGAAGTTGTGAAACATTCAATTCGTTGCGGTCAGTTTCTAATACTTTTTGTCCATTAATGTTGTACAAAATAGAATTCTTAATATTTTTTGAAGCAATGATCAGTTTGTCAGTTGTTGAATTTGGATAAACTTTTACAAAATAATTTTTAGCGATTTCTTCAACAGTAAGACTCGCATTGACCGAGCTGGCTGTGATTTTTGTGAATCCTAAATCTGTAAAATCATAGCTTAAAGTATTATTCGCATCGTCTACATCTACCTCATAACTATTCCAAACGCCATCACTACTTAGAGTTTCTAGTACTAAATCAGATTCAGTAATACCAATAAGTTCGTCCTCTGCATACGCAAAAAAAAGCGTTCCAGAAAAATCCCTCAAAGCTGTTGAAAGTCCATAAACTCTGTTCACACTACTGTTCTCATTAACTTCTAAAGGGTTATTATTGACTGAAACAGTGTTTGGTACACATAGCATTGCTAGAATAAAATATTTCAAAATTGGTCAATTTATACTCAAATATACAAATACCTTTTGAATTGAAAGAAAGTTTGTTGCTTTTTATTTACAATTAAAAATAATTTTTTTCCTGTTTATCCTACCGCTTTTGCTAAAAAAAACACAACAGTCAAGCCTGGCTTAAAGCTACAAAAAGAGGGTATCTGAATAATAAAAAATCAGTCGTATTAATTTATTTCATAATCTTAATTGACTAGAGATTATATTGTATCAGAATCTGAAAAGGGTTCAGATTGACAAAGTAAAATTTGTAGACCCTCTCTAATTATGACCTTTAAATTGTAATTAAATCAATTCCAGAACCCGCTCCAAGGCCATACCTCGTGAGCCTTTTATCAAAACACTCGTATTTGAAATGGTTGATTGTTCTAAGTGCAGTTGAAGGTCTTGGAAGGTTTCAAAAAACTGGAGCTTTGGATCGTCTGTTTTTTGTTCAAAAAAATGAGTTCCAACAAAGTAAAATACGCATCCTTTGGTTGATATTGCTTGATTTACTACCTCTAAATGTTCTTTAGAGGTCATTGTTCCCAACTCAAACATATCTCCTAAAATAGCAATTTTTTGCGAATTTTGAATGCTTTTAAAATTATCCAAAGCAACTTCCATGCTGCTCGGATTGGCATTGTAGGCGTCTAGTAATATTTCATTGGAGTGTTGCTGGATGATTTGCGATCGGTTATTTGCTGGAACGTAGGATTCAATTCCTTCTTTGAGCTGTAAGGGCGTCAGATTGTAATAGGCTCCAATGGTCAAAGCGGCTGCACTATTATTAAAATTATACGCTCCAACCAGGTGAGTTTTAATCGTACTATTTTTTAACGCAACACTCAAGAAAGGCTGCGTAGCTATTAACTTTACATTCACGGATGTTTCAGAAGTTTCCGAAAACGTATAAACCGTATCATAATCTCCTACTTGCGCCACTTGTTTTGCATCATCCGAATTCAAAATAATCAACCCTGAGTTGGATTTCAAGTAGTCATACAGCTCACTTTTGGCTTTTACGACGCCATCTTCCGAGCCAAAGCCTTCTAAATGCGCTTTTCCAAAATTGGTAATATAGCCCACGTTTGGTTGGGCAATTTCGCAAAGCATCGCAATTTCTTTTGCATGGTTGGCGCCCATTTCTACAATGCCGATTTCGGTCTCAGCAGTCATACTTAAAAGCGTTAAGGGCACGCCTATATGGTTGTTTAGATTGCCAACAGTCGCCACGGTTTTGAAGTGTGGTTTTAAAACGGCATGGATTAACTCTTTAGTGGTTGTTTTGCCGTTACTGCCTGTGAGTGCAATAATAGGAAGTCCCAAATAATCTCTATGAAAACGTGCTAAATTCTGTAAGGTTTCTAAGGCATCATCCACCAAAATAAAACGTTCATCTGTGGGGTGCACGACCTCATCAATCACGGCATATTTTGCACCGCTTTCAAGGGCTTGATGCGCAAAGGAATTTCCATTAAAACTAGGCCCATTGAGTGCGAAAAATAACGAATTCTGTTGAATGTGTCGCGTGTCTGTAGAAGCCACTGAACACTCTAAAAAAAGTTGATGAATTTGGTTTAATTCCATAACTTAAAATTAATAAAAAAAGTCCTAACAATTAAAATTGTTAGGACTTTATATGTTATCAGAACAACTAATTAGTTTTTCGTTTTCTTTTTTGAAGATGATTTAGATCCAACTCTAGACATTGCACATCTAAATCCGATATAGTCGGTTGCTTTATCTTCTGGATAGTAGCGTCTTTGTGCTGGATCGAGCCAGTACTCTCTATCTTTCCAAGAGCCTCCTTTATAAACTCGTGCTGCATCATTGATAAGTGAAGTTCTTGAATCTGACTTATCATATTCTCTTACTAAACCTGTTGAATCATTTGAGATGCTGTGGTCTGGAGAATTATACATTTGTTGATCTTCGTTGTCTTCCAAGTCATCAAAAAACCTTGATGATCTATCATCTCCATCTCGGAAGTTTACATTGTCACTTTTATCAAAATTAGTACGTAAATAGGTTTCATCCTCATCTACAGGTACTTGAGCAATTTCACCTGGAAGTGCTCTTGCAACTAACTTACCATTTGAAAGGGTGTCATACTCAATTTCATCAAGCTCAACGATTTTAAATGTACCATCACTTGAAATTTTATTTTTCTCATATTGGTTTCCTCTATAGTATCCAAAGTCACTAAAATCGTCATCTACAATAGGTCTGTAAACATCTGCAACCCATTCGGCAACATTTCCAGCCATGTCATAAACACCATAGCCATTTGGCTCATAGGACATCACCTCATTGGTGATATCAGCACCATCATCGGACCATCCTGCGATACCGCCGTAATCTCCTTTTCCTTGTTTAAAATTAGCCAATTGATCGCCTTTTGATTTTCGACTTCCAGAACGCGAGTATTGACCATCCCAAGGGTATTTTTTGCGGCCTCTGTAGGCGTTATAACTTCTTAGGTCAGCCATACCAAGAGCCGCATATTCCCACTCCGATTCTGTTGGAAGACGGTATTTTAATTGTATGGCACCTGTTTCTCTGGTTGCGTATAAATTAATTGAATCTTTTTCTGCAATGGACCTTCTTTTACCAGGAAGTGTAATCGTATCGTTACCTCCAAAAGCTTTAGTTGGCGCAACTACATAGGTATTGATATTAAAGTTACTTTCAGCTGTGGTATGTGTGATTTGAGAATCTTTTTCAAGATAGCCTTCTTCTTGTAAGCCTTTTTCAGCAACTCTGTTCGATCTCCATTCGGCAAATCTTGTGGCCTGAATCCAACTGACTCCAACAACTGGATAGTTTCTGTAGGCTGGGTGACGAAGGTAATTTTCGACCATCATCTCGCTGTACCCTAAACGATTCCTCCATACTAATGTATCCGGAAGAAAGCCTTTATAAATGGCTTTAAATCGAGGATCCGTTGGAGGATAGACTCGTTTTTGATATTCTAAAAACTCTAAATACATTAAGTTAGTCACTTCTGTTTCATCCATATAAAAGGACTGAACGTGCTGTTGGTTTGGAGAATTATTCCAATCATGCATTACATCATCTTGCACTTTACCCATTGTAAAGGTGCCACCTTCAATAAAAACTAAACCAGGAGCAGTTTCTTGTTCTTTGAAGCTGGTGTTATATTGAAAACCTCCGAGTTTGGAGTTAATTTGCCATCCGGTCGCTCTGGAAGTATTTCCACCGCTTGAGGATTTATTACACCCAACTAAGGACGTCGATACTGCTAATACTAGTAGTATTCTAAATGTGATGCTGTTTTTCATATTCAACTTATAATTAATAAACACACTTGGATTTGGTCACGCAATATACTAATTTATAGATTATAATGCAATACAAATTAAGGTGATTTGAACAATTTTTGTAACGAGTTATTTTAGATTACTTTAGTTAAAAACGAGGATTTTAGAATTTTATTATTGTAATTTTGAAAATCTCTTATATTTATATAAAATAATGTCGGTGAGGATGCGTTTCTTCTGTATGAAAATAAATTTTTTAGTTGTTTTTTTCTTTTGTTCTTTCTTGGGAATGTCTCAAACAAAAAGCTTTGTCATTAACTGGAAGAAGACATCCGAAATTTCCACTAACAACACTTCAATTGAAATCCCTACATTTAGCGCAGAACACTTCAATTACTCCTCTACCAACGGAATTACGTATGCGAACCAATGGGACTCCAAGGGATCCGTCAATGAGAAATCGGTAGTCATAACGTCCATGCAAACAGAACAATTATCAATTGCAGACTTAAAAACGCTTTCTCAAAAATTAATTCCAAATAATCCACAATTAAAAGTTACCAATACAACTGCCAGAAATTCTTCTAACACATATATAGAAATTAGTCCGATTTTTAACGAAAATGGGATTCTAAAAAAAGTCCTAAGTTTCACCATTTCGTATCGATTAAAAGCGCAAGCAAGAGCGTTCAAAAACACAAGTTCACTAACGAGTTCTGTCTTAAAATCTGGAGAATGGTATCGATTTGCTGTAGACACGACTGGAGTCCATAAACTTAGTAAAAGTTTCTTAAGCGATCTAGGCATCAATGTAGATAATGTAAACCCTCAAAACATCAAAGTATATGGACACGGAGGTGCGTCACTTCCGTTACTTAATTCTGAAACGGTCTCTAACGATTTGATTGAAAACTCCATCCAATTTATAGGAGAGGCAGATGGCATCATTCATAACGAAGACCATATTTTGATGTATGCAATTGGTCCTAAAAAATTTAATTCTGACAACAATTCTCACATCAATCCTTATTCCGATGTGGCTTACTACTATATCACAGTTGGCACAACTAAAGGCCTACGAATGCGCCCTGCAACAGAGCCTTCAGCTGCACCGATAACAACCTTTACGACCTTTCACGATTATAAATTTGTGGAGTCGGACGATTACAATCTCTCCAAAATGGGGCGTCGCTGGTTTGGGCATCGTTTTTATGTAGAAAACGTACGGAAATTTGATTTCGAATTCCCGAATTTAATCACCACAACCCCTATTAGTTTAAAAGTATATACCGCTGCCGTTTCAGAATCGACTAGCGCCATGCAAGTTAAACTAAACGGCGCCGACGTTGGTAGCCTAACATTTGCAGCCATTGGCAAACAAAATTTAGCGAGTGAACGTTTTTACAACAACTTAACAACGTCCAATTCAAAATCGATCTCAGTGGAGTTATCTTACAATAATAATGGCAACCCCTCAGCCTCTGGGTATTTAGATTATATTTCAATAGAAGCCGAATGCATCCTAGAAAGTCCAGGAACTCAATTTCAATTTAAAAACAACGCTACTGCTACACAATCTGGCGTGGGAGCTTTTGAAATTTCAAAGGCCGCTTCCATCTCAGAAATTTGGGATATTACCAATCCTTACCAAATCTCTTTTTATACAAACACCGAGGCCGCAGCACAATTTAGTTTTAAAACTAACTTAGGCTCCCTTAAAAACTACCAAGCCGTATCCGTTTCCGATTATTATGCGCCAAGGCGGGTTAATAATTCTACAGTATCAAATCAAGATATTAAAGGGACTGTTTTTTTAGATAATCAAGGGGGGTTTAAAGATGTTGATTACCTTATTATTACGCCTGATTATTTATACACACAAGCGGAGCGACTCGCACAACTAAACCGAACCAAAAACAACCTAAATGTAAAGGTGTACTCCTTAAAGTCCATCTATCAAGAATTCAGCTCTGGAATGCAAGATATTGCAGCCATTAGAAATTTTGTGAAATACGTTTATGACAACGCATCTTCATCGACCAATAAACTCAAATACGTTTGCTTATTTGGAGACGCATCATTTGACTATAAAGACCGTGTTTCAAACAACACGAACATTGTACCTTCTTGGTATTCCCTAAACAGTTTTAGTTTAACAAACTCATTTATTTCGGATGATTTTTTCGGGATGATGGATGCCAACGAAGGCACAATGGCCAATTCGGATAAACTTGACATTGCCGTGGGACGCATTCTCGCCGAAAACGCACAACGTGCCAAAGACATGGTCGACAAAATAGAATCCTATTATCAACCCGAAGCTTATGGCAGTTGGCGGAACAATTTTCTTCTTATTTCTGATGATGTCGATAAATCGAGTGATGCTTTGATTCAACAAACAACCGATGCAATCGCAGAAAGCGTAAAAGCTCAAAAACCGTATTTGAATGTTTCAAAAATTCATGCAGATTCTTACGTTCAAGAAACGTCTTCTGGCGGCCCTCGATATTCATTAGTCAACAAAGCTATTTTTGATGCTCTCGAAGTTGGGGCGGTTGTGGTGAATTATTTTGGACACGGCGGCGAAGATGGTTTAGCTGGCGAACGAATTTTTGATAAAATAAATGCTCAGGAAGTAAACAACCCAACAAAATTAAATTGTTTTGTAACTGTGACTTGCGAGTACACCAAATTTGACAATCCTTTTAGAGAGACCGCAGGGGAGTATTTATTTTGGAATAAAACAGGCGGTGCTATTGGATTAATCACAACCACAAGACAAATTTATGTCAATGTTGGAATTAGTTTTAATGAAACTTTAGGGCAATATTTATTTGCTTTTGGTACGAATCAAAAAACGAGTATTGCAGAAGCACTGAGGCAAACCAAAAACGACCCAATGATTACCAATAGCTCTCAAAGGCGATTAGTGTTTTTTATTGGCGACCCTGCTCTTATGCTTCCGATTGCAGACCCGGGCATTCAAGTGATAAAAATCAACAACGAACCTATTAATACGACTACTCAAGTCCTAAAAGCATTGAGTAAAGCCAAAATTGAAGGCCATGTAACAAACGGCCAGGGTGGTATATTAACGAATTATAATGGCATTTTAACCGCAACTGTTTACGATAAAGACATTAAACGCTCTACCATTGGGAATGATGGCACAAAAAATGCCGACAATTCGTTAATTACCATTGATTTTGATGCTTTAGGAGAGGTGATTTTTAGAGGACAAGCCAGTGTGACTAATGGACAGTATGAACTTGAATTTGTGGTTCCAAAAGACATTAGTTTGCAAGAAGGCACTGGTAAAATCAGCCTCTATTCAAAAACAGAAACACTTTTACAAAACCACGGCTATAACCTAGAGGTTGTAATCGGCGGGCTGAACGCAGACGCCCCAGAGGATAATTTGGGCCCAACAATTGCGCTGTTTATGAACGACGAAAACTTTGTTTCTGGTGGCATTACCAATGAAAACCCCACACTTTTAGCCAATCTATATGACGAAAACGGCATCAATACAGCCAGTGGAGTTGGACATGATCTAGTGGCTACTTTAGACGGAGATGAAACAAATGTTTACAAATTAAACGATTACTACTCGGCCGCAGTAGATGATTACCAACGCGGGACTTTGAGCTATCCTTTTAGAGATTTAGCGCCTGGGTTACACACCCTCTCTTTAAAAGCATGGGATGTCTACAACAACTCATCTGTTCAAGACATTCAATTTATGGTGTTTGATAAAGACGAAAGTCTAGAGCTTAGAAATGTGCTTAATTTCCCAAATCCGTTTGTAAATTATACCGAATTTTGGTTTAGCCACAATAGTTCGGAGGTTTTAGACGTTTCTATACAAATATTTACGATCTCAGGAAAACTGATCAAAACCATCAATCGCCAAACTAGCGGACTCAATAGCTCCGTTACCAGAGATATTACATGGGATGGTACCGACGATTTTGGAAGCAAAATTGGGAAAGGCGTTTATGTTTACAAATTGAGCGTGCGCTCCACGAGTTCTGGAATGACCGCAGAAAAAATTGAAAAACTTGTAATACTTTAATATTAACTTATCTTTGTCAAAAATAAATTTAAAAATGATTCCATCTAAAAAAATTCAAAAATCAACACTACTCGCTTTGTTCTTAGTGTCGATTTTTTTAAACAATACAACCGCTCAAACTACGGTAATTCCAAACCAAGATTCTAGAGTTATTACCACTGGAGTGCCCTTTTTATTGATTGCTTCCGATGCGCGTGCCGCAGGGATGGGGGATATGGGCGTTGCAACCTCAGCAGATGCACACGCACAACAATGGAATCCTTCAAAATACGCCTTTTCTGAAGCAAAATCAGGAATTGCAGTGAGTTACACACCGTATTTAAGCAAATTAGTCAATGATATCTTTTTAGGGAATCTTACTTATTTTAACAGGCTCAACGAACGGAGTGCGTTTGCCGTTAGTTTAAAGTATTTTTCACTTGGTGAGATTGAATTAAGAGCCGATGAATTTTCTGAAGCGTTGATAGAAAAACCAAACGAATTAACATTTGATGCATCCTACTCTTTGAGACTTTCAGATCAATTCTCAATGGCGGTCGCCTTGCGTTATTTAAGATCAGATTTAAAAATACAAGCAGTGGACGCCAGCGCCAAAGCGGCCAGTTCATTTGGTGTGGATATTGCAGGATACTATCAAAGTGAAGAAGAAGCTTACAGCGATTTTAATGGGCGTTGGAGAGGTGGATTTGCCATTCAAAACTTGGGTCCGAAAATGAAATATGACGATGCTGGTAGAGAAAATTTCTTGCCAACCAATCTAAGATTAGGTGGAGGATTTGATTTTATTTTTGATCAATACAACAGAGTCAATGTGACCGCAGAAGTCACTAAACTATTGGTTCCAACACCTCCTATTTATGGAACTGAATACAACTATACAGACTCGAATGGCAATGGCGTTTATGACCCTGAAAACGGAACTACAGAGGCCAATACAGACACTTTAGGCGGAATAGAAAACAGCAATGTTATCATAGAAGGCCAAGACCCAGAAGTTGGATTTATGGCGGGTGTGTTTCAATCCCTTAACGATGCGCCCGGAGGTTTTAGTGAAGAAATAGATGAATTTACCTGGGCCTTAGGAGCAGAGTATCTATATCAAGATTCATTTGCATTAAGATTGGGTTACTTTAACGAAAATGAATTCAAAGGCGCTCGAAAGTTTTTTGCTTTAGGTGCTGGTTTTAAATATACTACGATTGATATCGACCTGTCTTATTTATTCTCAGCGTCCAAAGTACAAAGCCCTTTAGAAAATACGTTACGCTTCTCTTTATCATTTAATTTTGGAGATGGAGAGTATTCTGAATATTAATTAGTAACTTTATTCAAAATACTAACCAAAACTATTGCCCCATGCAATAGTTTTTTTGTCTGAACCAATAATGAAGAAAATAAAAATTGATACTGCGTTTGAGGTGTATGACACGGTGGACGAATTAGCAGCTCCGATCCAAAACCTCCTTCAAAAAGCGTCTGAAGCTCGTGAAAAAGCCTATGCACCCTACTCTAAATTTTTAGTTGGTGCCGCCTTAGAACTGGAAAACGGTGAAATTATTTCTGGAAACAACCAAGAAAATGCCTCCTACCCTTCTGGATTGTGTGCCGAACGAACCGCTATTTATTATGCCGGTGCAGAATTTCCAAATCAAAAAATTATCCGAATGGCAATTGTCGCAGGATCCACGCTAACTCCAACCACAAAACCCATCCCCCCTTGCGGTGCTTGCAGACAAGCATTATCAGAGTATGAGGTCAAACAAAACACCCCGATGGAACTGTATTTCATGGGCACTTCTGGACAAATAGCACACTCAAAATCGGTTGAAAATATCCTTCCATGGATCTTTGACAAAACCGTACTGTAACGATTTTTTAAAAAATTAACTCTTACTCTTTTTAGGTTATCAATCAAAGTATTACTTTTGTCTTTACATTAAAAAAAATTACTGTAAACGCATGCAGAAGATAACTAAAGAAGTCTACCTTGATTGGTACGAAAATATGATGCTCTGGCGAAAGTTTGAAGACAAACTTGCAGCGGTCTATATTCAACAAAAAGTAAGAGGATTCCTCCACTTATATAATGGACAAGAAGCCGTCCTAGCAGGTGCTTTGCACGCCATGGATTTATCCAAGGACAAAATGATTACGGCCTATCGAAATCACGTACAACCCATTGGGATGGGCGTTGATCCACGACGTGTGATGGCAGAACTTTTTGGAAAAGCCACTGGAACGTCTCAAGGATTGGGAGGTTCGATGCATATTTTCTCAAAAGAAAAAGGCTTTTACGGCGGACATGGAATTGTTGGAGGACAAATTCCTTTAGGCGCTGGAATGGCGTTTGGTGATAAATACCACGAAACTGGTGCGGTCACTCTTTGTTATTTTGGTGATGGTGCAGCCCGTCAAGGCTCATTACACGAAACTTTTAACATGGCGATGAACTGGAAACTTCCAGTGGTTTTTGTTTGTGAAAACAACGGCTATGCCATGGGAACGTCTGTAGACAGAACTGCTAACCATACCGATATTTGGAAATTAGGATTAGGCTATGAAATGCCTTGTGGTCCTGTGGATGGGATGAACCCGATCAAAGTGGCTGAAGCATTTGATGAAGCCATTCAACGTGCGCGACGCGGGGATGGTCCCACATTTTTAGAAATGAAAACCTATCGTTACAGAGGGCATTCTATGAGTGATGCACAACACTACCGAACCAAAGACGAAGTCAAAGAATACAAGAAAATTGATCCAATCACACAAGTCTTAGATGTTATTCTTCGTGAAGAATATGCCACAGAAGACGACATTAAAGTCATTGATAAGCGTGTGAAAGAACTAGTTGCTGAATGTGAGAAATTCGCTGACGAATCGCCCTATCCAGAAAAAAGCTTGATGTACGATGTCGTATATGAACAAGAAGATTATCCATTTTTACAACATAAATTATAAGTTATGGCAATCATAG
>ERZ807291.2572-NODE-2572-length-27109-cov-5.697716_pt1 | contig 27109 bp, 25 predicted proteins | sample MGYA00521257_ERZ807291 | MGnify/ENA primary metagenome ERZ807291 (study PRJEB31413, sample SAMN03169783) | marine metagenome | biome: Marine; feature: Water; material: Subsurface seawater | place: North Sea | collected 2011-04-28 | depth 1 m m ...
TTCCTTGATCTTTACTTTGATTCAGTAAAACCGAAAACATTACTTTCTAATGGCGTCAGCCTCGGGAGCGGTTGGATGAAAAGGGACTGGTTTGGGGTTTACTATGCTACCTCCTACCCTTGGGTATATCACGAAAACCTTGGATGGTCCTACATTAAAGAACAGGCAAGTGATCAAGCATGGGTGTATCGCGAATTGCTCGGTTGGCTATGGGCGGAGCGAAATTCCTTTCCTCATCTTTACATGGACGAACGGGAGGAATGGACTTACCTTGATTTAAAGCAGGCAAAAGCCACTTTATACGACTACAGGTTCGGCGAATGGTTTGAGCTTGGAAAAACCTACTCCATCGAAGCGGAAGCATTTCCCCTCAATGGAGGTACCATTCAGGGAACTGGAAATTATCACCGCTGGGAAAAGGTGATCCTTCAGGCATCACCTTCGGATAATTATACTTTTGCCGGTTGGTTACAGGACAGCTCAGGAACCGGTGAAAATTTTGAATTTGAAGCAACACAGGATGTGTTTCTCGCTTCCAAATTTGCACCCAAGCTAAATACCGGAGCATCCGCAGCAGAATTAACCCAATCCATCAAGAATTTCCTTGATGACCGGGCAGACCTTTCTGAGAAAGATAAGAGCATCGCTTTGGCAGAACTACTCATTACCGGGATTTCCGAAACCGCAGGAATCAGTTTTGCTGAAGGCGGAACCTTTACTCTACCTATCGAAGTATCCGCAAATGCATCTCCCCAGCAGCAGATAGCTGAGATCAAGGAACAGCTTGATCTACTCACGGATATTTCTGAAGATCAAAAAAATAAGGCCTTGGCAGAGATTTTAATCTATGGAAATTCTCCCAGCCTAGGTCTAACCTTATCTAAATGAGCAAATGAAAAAATTTAGGTTTTCATTTTTCATTCCCCTTCTTTTGGCTAGCTTTTGCCATTCCATTGGCTTGGCAGAATTTGGAAATAATAATTTGGTAAATGAACCTGAAGCCAACTCCCAAAAAACGAGAGAAGAATTAATCGAAGGAATTCGAAAAAGGTTTCAATCAGTCCAGGGAAAGATGAAGCGCTTTGAAAAAAAAGATCCGGCAATCACTAAAAATATACTCCCCGAAAAAACCCTCGCCAGCTCTAATTTCACTTACGACGATTCAGAACCAAAAAGTAGTTCAGATCTTTCTGATGCTGATGAAAGCAATGCTGAAAGCAGCAATGCTCCCTACTGGAGTGAAAATTCCACTGGCATGTATTTCCTTCCATTCTTTGGGCTGAGTTTCTCTTCTGACTTGGAATGGACTCCCAAAAGCATCCCGATAACGATTGAACAGAAAAATGGATTTAATGGTGGGTTTCGGCTCGGGTATAGTTGGGAAAGTTTGTACCTCGAGCACAAAACATTCTACTTTACCAATACTCTTGAAGATACTTCTACCTCTTTACCTGCAGATGGTCACTTTTCTGGCTTTTCCACCCTCGTTTCTGCCGGTTTAAATTTTCCTTTTTCGGATTATGTAAAATGGAAAGTGGGCGGAGGAGTAGGTGCCACTAATCAGGAACTCGATATTGACCTTGGAAGTGGAAAAGAATCCAGAAGCGGATTGGGGCTGACCTATCAGTTTTCAACAGGCGTGGAACTTAGGCCATTCGAGCATTTCCTGCTTGGTTTCCATTACAACTGGTATTTCACTCCCGAATTCTCAACCTTTTCGGACAGGCACTTAAATTCGCTTGAATTATCCTTGGGTTATTTTCATTGATAAGCAGGAGACTTCTCTGTCTTTGTTCAATAACCGGAAGCATTAACCGCACACTCAATCATTAATTTGTGTGCACTTCGCCGGTCATGAAAGGCAAATTCAGATGGAGTCTCCAGAGTAAAGTTTCGTCCTCCTTTGTTCTCGTAGAGGTATACCGCCTCAGGTTTTCCCTCTTTTGGTAAATTTCGTAGGCGTGGGCGGATCATACCATCCTTTACCTTGCGACCCTCGATTCTTTTCCTGCAATCTCTTTGAATAACTGATTCCGCCGAGTGAAGGATTTTTTCAGCAAAGGAGTCATATCTACCTCCCCTCCTAGGTTCGTATAGATAAATTCCCTGACCGTCATAGTCTTCATGCAAATTTAAGGACAAACATAGTTCAATAGATTGAAGTTTTTTACTTACCACTTGAACCAGAGGGTGATCTGCCTGTCCCCAGATCCGGTTTAAATCAACACCAGATTTATCCGTCCTTGAATTATTAAGAAAACCCCAAGGGTTTAAACATGGATAAATCAGTAGTGGTATGTTTGCCAAATCTGCTATTTTCTTGTTCGCCCAAGAAAATAGTCCAGCAACAGCGGCAGGCTCGTCTCCATGTATACCAGCAGAGATATATACCCCCTTCTTGGCTCCCAATGTAGGCGACCTTATTTCTAGAACTGGCATACCATCGATTTCCACCACCGAACGGATAGATAAACTCGCTTGCTTGCATAAATTTCTCCAGGACCGAATCGCTTGTTTAAAATTATGAAAGTTTATAATTTCTGGAGACATAGAAAATAATTATCAATAATAGGAAAAAGTGCCATCGCAATATTGGAAAAAGGGATCAGTTGACGATTATTGGAAATTGGCAATACATTACACTCATGCCCCAACATTTTACTTTATCTTTTATAATTTGTATCGTCCTCGCTGGCTGTGGAGGCAGCGGAGTAACTGTAAACAAAGGCACTACCCTGCCCTACTTGGCTGAAACATTTCAAAAGAGTAAAAATTGGTTTCGATCGACAGATGGTCAACCAACCAACCCCAATGGGCCGCCTCCTCCTACTCCCTTCCTTCCCACGTCTAACTCACAAAAAAATTCACCACCCGACAAAGAGGAAACCCAGAAAACTAGTAGAATGGGAAAGCAGGACTACTCTACCGCCATCAATCGCCTCCAAGAGTCTATTCCTGAACTGGAAAAAGAGTACGGGAAAGGCAGTATGGAAGTTGGTGAGACTTATTACACCATTGGAGCGATGCATGCTATGCAAAAGCAAAAACAGAGGGCTCGCATGCATTTTGAAAAGGTAATACCTATTTTTTCTAAATGGTTAGGAAAAGAGCATCCAAGGGTGTGGAAGATTAATAGGCAATTGGAAAGATTGAAATAAAAGGACCCCTGGTTTCAGTGCTCCATCTCAATGGTCAGAGAAGCAATCTTTGTAACAAATCTAAATTTACGACTGGTGGACCGCTCCAATCAGGCACGGTTAAATCAGACTTCGAAAAATCGTGCCCCTTAGCAAATTCACTGGGACTGACCACGCAAACCATACCTGCATTTTTCGCTGCCTCCAAACCATGACCAGTATCCTCCAAGACGACACAGTGCTGAGGATTAACCGAGGCTTTTTCTGCCACCAATAAGTAAACATCAGGAGCTGGCTTTTGTCTTTCCACAGACTCTCCCCCACATAAGCAAGTAAGGGATTGTAAAAACTCTTTACCCAAAGCCGCCTCCACCACTTTTTCAGCCGCCCAACCAACACAGGCGGTTCCAATAGCAACCGGAAGCCCCAAGTTCCTTGCCTCATCAAACAAACGAACAATCCCTGAACGCAGTTCAAGATTTCCTGAACGCAAGTCTCGGGTGATCAACTCAACATAAAGCTCGGTTTTCCTAAGGTATAAATTTCTCTTTGTTTCCTTGAATTTTTCCTCAGGTAAATTAAGCCAAGAAAAAACTTCTCTAAATTTATTGCCTCCCATTGTTTGCAGACGATCAACATAATCTTTTTTGCTCCATACCTGTTTCAGCCCGAGCTCCTTAAACAAGGCATTGTAAGCAAGCCTGTGATAGTCTTCGGTCTCTAGAATGGTTCCATCCAAGTCCGAGATGAGTAACTTCATCGCCATATTACGGTTCATTCACCTTTATCTTTTCTTGTTTGCACAGCTCACGGAATAAATTAAAGCGCTCCTTGATCGAATCATCCGAAAACTTAACCGGGTTTATGGTTATTGCTGCCTTTACCATCTCCTTAGAAACTTCCCCGACCTTTCGGGAAGTGAATCCAGCAGCGGCAAGAATAGCAGAACCCATTGCCGAGTGAGGATGCTCAGGCACCACTAGCGAACGCTGCAATACATTCGCACGAATTTGCAAACCCAAAGAACTTGACGCTCCTCCACCCGTGGCAAAAACCAAAGGCCCTACCTCGCATCCCAATTCTTCCAGTAGATCGAAAGTCATTTTTTCAACAAAGGACAATCCCTCCAAGCAACCTAGAAAAAGTTCCAACTCTCCTTCGCTCTTATTGAGTCCAAAGGGAATAAATGATGGATCAGAAATAGGTAATCTTTCGCCCCGTCGAATAGAGGGATAAACGATTGCAGGTCTAACGGTTGAAACCGTTCCTTTAGTTTCAAGAGCACCGATTTGATCACCAAAATGAAGTTTAAGGATTTCGCCACCTGCATTGGAAGCACCACCAGGTAACCATAAACCATCTGGGTGTCGATGACAGTAAACCCTCCCCTGTAAATCATTTACCCGTTGCCCAGATAAACCCTTGACCGCCAAGGTTGTCCCAATGGTAGTTGACCATTCTCCAACCAGCCCCGCTCCTGAGGCATAAAAGGCCGCATTTGAATCAGTTGCTCCGCTTACCAACCGGCAAGGACCGGACAAACCCCATCTTTTACGATGAATGTTGGAAACTTCACCAACCACTTGACCTGGTGAAACCACCTTGGGCAGATTAACCGATGGTAGATTTTCTGCCCATTCTCCAGTTTCTAAGTCAACTCCAGTCTTCATCGCATTGGTAAAGTCAGTGGGAATATCAACGGAGCCAACTAACCAGGCATTCAGAAAATCAGTCGCATGAAGAAATAATGCATCATCCCCCAAGGTGAGATGTTTTTGCATCCATAAAATTTTCGGCAGAGAAAAAGTGGGCGAACAATCACCTCCAAAGATGTTTTTACAAGCATCCGCTTCTTCTTTCGAGCGCATGTCATTATGAAGCAGGGCAGGACCAAGCGGACGCCCGAAACGATTCACTGGTAAAACCGTACCCGATGTGGAATCGACTGCAACGGCCGAAATTCTTCGATGTTTTGGAACTGCAAATAACTCATCAAATGCAGCTTCAAGGGACCCCGTCCAATCAAGTGCATTCTGCTCTGATTCACCAGGAGTGTTTGATAGGTTAATCTGCATCAAGGAATGCGAAACTTCCTTAATAATGAATCCATGTTCATCAAGAAGAAGACAACGGACTCCCCCGGTACCCAAGTCTATTCCAAGAAATGCCACATCTATATATCTTCCATTCATCTGAATAATTGGCAATCTCAACCCTTGGCCTAATTTAATTTGAATACAATTAGTTGGAAAAGAATGCTTTATTCGATGTGCATTTTTTAAAAAATTTGCATTCAAATAAGAATGTTTTTTAATCACAATATGCCATCATTATTGTTAATCCCTTCAAGCTTTTTGATCATTTCCAGTCTATTGGCGAAATCACCTAATGAGGAACCTTCCTTCCTTTCAGTTAATGATCCACTGTTGCCCGAGGATTATAATTTTCAGGGGGAATACATTGGGGCAAAATTTGGCGCTCAGGTAATCTCTCTTTCAAATGGGCGGTTCCAGGTAGTGGTATTACCCGGAGGATTGCCCGGAGCTGGATGGGATCAGAAAAACAAGAGTTTGTTGGATGGAAAACTTAATTCGAAAATAGTTAAGCTAGATTCCCCGAGTGGACCAAAAAAGTACTTGGCCGATGACGCTAACCTTTTTAGTGCCACCCAAAAGTTTCCACCAGTTGGACAAAAAAATATAGTAGGTAAAATTTTCCCGGATGGAAAAATGAGACTGCAACAGGAAGGCACCCCTCCTATTCAGCTCAATAAAATTATCCGAAAAAGCTCTACACTTGGAAAAAAACCTCCCGCTAATGCCATATATTTATTTGATGGATCCAATGCCGATGCCTTTTCTGGAGGACGCTTGGATGCGACAACAAAAACCCTGCATACCGATGGGCAAGACATTCGTACAAAGAGAAAATTCCTTAATTATCATATGCACTTGGAATTCATGCTTCCCTACAGGCCTTCTATTCGCGGGCAGCACCGTGGAAATAGCGGTTTTTATCAAGTCGATCTTTATGAAATGCAAATTCTTGATTCGTTTGGTTTGGAAGGACTTCACTTTGACTGCGGTGGAATTTATTCCCAAGTTCCCCCAAGGATAAACGCCTGTTTCCCTCCTTTGGTTTGGCAAACCTATGATGTGGATTTTTCGAGTGCTCAATTAAAAGGTGCCAAAAAAGTTAAAATGGCGACTTTAAGTGCTCGTTTGAATGGTATTGTAATTCATGAAAATTATCAATTTCCTGGAAAAACAGGCGGTTCGAGAAACGAACAAGAAGGCACAGCTGGGCCCATCAAACTGCAAGGGCATGCCAACCCCTTACAATTCCGTAACATTTGGATCATCGAAAAATAATTGTCTTGCCGATTATAAATACATTCGCGACCAGTAAGTTTTTTGACAATATCATCCACCAATGCCTGTCATCTTGAAACGCCAGCCTATCCCCTTAGCAAACGACCTATAGAACCGTGAAGCGTGGTCTTTTTTGTTTCAGGCAAGATTTGCGCCTACATGATCACCCAGCCTTACTCAATGCACTGGCGGAAAACGATCAACTGGACCTCGTCTATCTTTTTGAGGATAGAGTATGGTGTTCACAGACTCCCGGACGAATGGCCTCGCACCGGGCACAATTCATATTAGAATCCCTCCAGTCTCTCAAAAAAAACATCGAAAAAAAAGGGGGCGCCCTACTTTTTGCACGTGGCACAGCAACTGAGGTTTTACCTCGCCTTATGCAAAAACTGGGTGCGGATTGTTGCTATATGCAAGCACACAGTGCCCACGAAGAAAAAGGAGAGGAATATAAACTGGGTCGACTCGTAAACCTAAAGCTCCTTGAAGGATCAACCCTGATCCACCCTGATGATTTCTCTACTCCTGTAAAAAGTTTTCCTGAAACATTTACAAAATTTCGAAAACTTGTTGAAAAAGAATGTAAGCCAAGGACTCCTCTGCCCCCTCCCCCACTACTGAGATGCAGCGTTAAGTATTCAGACACCCTTCCTAAGATTACTCAGTTCTCACTTAAAAAAACTGTATGGGACCATCGTTGCCCCTTCCATTTTGAGGGTGGGGAGGACGCTGCCAAGCAGAGGATCATTTCCTGGATGTGGAAAGATGATTGGCTGAGAAAATATAAGGAGACAAGAAATGGTCTGCTGGGAAGTTTATTTTCATCTCGTTTTTCTCCCTGGTTAGCACAGGGATGCCTCTCCCCCCGGTTGATATACGAACAAATTAAAGAGTACGAGAGCGAACGCGAGGCAAACGAAAGCACCTATTGGCTGATTTTCGAACTTTTATGGCGGGATTTTTTTCATTTTTTAGCCCGAATCCACGGACCACTCATTTTTTTGGAACGAGGTTTGCACCCAGAAAGACCTCCTCGCCCACAGAACTTAGACCATAAAAATCTTTTCGATTTCTGGAAAAAGGGAAGGACTAAGGATACTTTTGTTAACGCCAACATGAACGAACTAAGATTAACCGGATGGATGAGTAATCGAGGAAGGCAAAATGTTGCTTCCTATCTAATCCATGAACTTGGATTGGATTGGCGGTTGGGTGCTCAATGGTTTGAGGCACAACTAACGGATTACGATCCTTGCAGTAATTACGGAAACTGGCTTTACCTCTCAGGCTATGGAAGCGACCCTCAACCAAACCGAGTGTTTAACCTATCTAAACAAGCAGAAATATATGATCCAAAATTTGCATACCGTAAACTATGGACTGAAGACCGAAGCAATTGACCGGAAGCTTACCAATTTCTTAGCAATTGATCCCAATAAGTTTCCAGCGTTTTCGCATCGGGAAAGGATTTTGTCACGATAGCCTCTTTGCTCAAGGCATCGTGGTAATGAAATACAATCTTGTTTTCACCATTTATTTTTTTGAATAAGAAAACCTGTGATTTATTAACGCAAACCAGATTACCTTTTTCATCCAATCCTGCCTTAATCACCTTGAGCTTGGTTTCAGCTTTTTGCATGAATGAACCCATGAAAATTCCAGAGGCCAACAAAAGAAAGGCAACCAACCAAAGTTTTGTATGTTTTCTCATAGTGTTAATAGATGGTTTGAATCTTTCTTTTTTTCAAGCACTTCCTTTCACTTGCCAAATGATTTCCCCCATCTCAACCTAACTAATTCTTAAAACAATCGACCATAAAGTGAAAATCTTTTCCACTTCGAAAGAACAATACCTTGTTCCCTACAACAAGAAGTGGGATGGGGAACTAAGATCTTGGATCATCAATCAAAAAGATCTGCAACTTTGGTCAGGAAAAACCTTCCATAATGGATTTTCCTCTACAGCACTTGAAAAACATCGTCTACAAAAGAACCTGTTTTGCTTTGCTCTATCAAATGATAATAACCATTTGCTTGCTTATGGAGAGCTTGTTCTGGGTAAAGCTCGATCATGCACACTTTGCCGGGTAATTGTTCGACCGAAGGATCGCGGCATTGGTATGGGGAAAAGATTTTGTTCACTTTTAATCAATGCCGCCAGCAAACAATTGAACTGCCGAGTACTAGCCTTAAATGTATTGGAATGTAACAAGCCTGCCCTAGCCTGCTACCAATCACTGGGCTTCAAAGTGGACCGCATACAGCCCAAGGCAAGGTTGCTTGGCAATGCGATGGAACATCTTGTTTGTATGTCTTTAAAACTAAGTCCAATTTCATGAATAAAATAAGTGGCGGATTGGTTCTCTATCAAATTGAACCTAGTTCCAAACAGTTAAAGTGCTTGGTAGCACATCCTGGGGGACCTTTTTTTAAAAACAAAGACGATACATGGTGGAGTATTCCCAAAGGAGAACCCGATCCCGGTGAAGATATTTTTCATGCTGCACTACGGGAATTCAAGGAAGAAACTGGTATGATTCCTTCTGGACCGTACCTTGAGCTTGGCTCAATTATACAAAACAATGGAAAGGAAGTTTTTGCCTGGGCTTTCGAAGGGAATTGGCCAGATGACCGGCTACTAGTTTGCAATGAAATTTCCATGGAATATCCGAAAGGATCTGGGAAAAGCTGGACATTTCCAGAGATTGACCGGGTTGCATTCTTACCAATAGAAAAAGCCAAGAAAAAGCTGCGCCCACAACAGGCACCCTTGCTCGATCGCTTGGCAGAAAGAATCTCGTTGGCTAAAGAATCCAGGGCAAGCTAAGGTTGCAATTTTTTGTTCTGATTTTATAAAAAAATGATGTCCGTTATAAACCAACCAACCAAGCCCATGACTTCCGCTCTCTTAATGGTGGGCCTAATTGCTCTTATTGGGTTTAGTCGATACATCCCGCTCGATCATCCCGCTTTATTCAACTTCTCTCCGACCCTGGCAATTTTTCTGTTTTGCGGTGCTTACCTTAGAGGGATGTGGGCATGGATTGCTCCTGCCTGTGCAATTTTTCTCTCCGATTTAATGCTTAACCCATCCTATGGACTGAATATTTTAGAACCTTTCATGCTTGCCACTTTAGGAAGCTATCTTGCGGTATGGATGATCGGTAAAAAACTTGGAAAGAAAAGGAGTGGTTATTGTTGGACATTTAGTGCCATTGGTTCTGGTCTCCTCTTCCATATCATCACCTGTTCTTTTGCCTGGATCATGAACCCCGCATACAACAAAACTTTAATCGGGCTAATACAGGCACTTACCATCGGCGAACCCGGTTTTGCACCCGCCTACTTATTTCTCAGGAATTCCATTCTCGGAACTGTGTTTTTCGCTCTTTGTTTGAGATGGGCACATCTATGGCTTCACAACTTATCCAACAAAGATAAGTTGGTTTCTTCCGTGTCTCAAGCCTGAGACATCCGTTGCCGGCGTGCCTCAAAGAGACATACTCCAGTAGCGACTGATACATTCAAACATTCCACCCCCCCACTCATCGGTATGTAAACCAATTCGTCGCACTGTTTAGCAGTTAACCGACGAATTCCTGTTTCTTCCGCACCCATAATCAATCCGCAAGGACCTGCCAAGGTTGCATCGAAAACCGATTGAGTGGCTTGATCGCTTGTTCCAATAAGACGAATGCCCATGCTGGATAATTTATCCATATACCTTGCCAAGTTTACCACCCGAGCGATTGGGAGCTTTTCAGCTGCCCCACAGGCAACATGCCTTACAACCTCCGTCAGCCCTGAAGACCGGTCATTAGGTAAAATCACTAAATCTATTCCAGCACCATCAGCGGATCGTAAGCAAGCTCCCAAATTCCGCGGATCTTGAACCTGGTCCAGGGCAAGAATAAATGGATCATGCCCAAGTGAATCAAGTCTCTCCAAGGATTCTTCCTCGCTAAGAGTGGAGATAGGCACATCGGGGTTCCCATGCGTTCTACGCCCTAAAGACTTCGAATATCGACGCTTCATCTATTGTAAAATTAAGCAGACGAAAGCAGGTAAGGATTTAATCGTGAAAGTCAGAGCCTTTTACCGTTTCATTAACATATCCTTTGCGAATGCAGAAGTCTCCAAACCTCTCTTCGGACGAGCGGTTAGCAGCAAAATCCTCAAGCACGGGTCGCAATTCGCTGACAATTTCTTCATGTGTGATTGCAGGACGGTATAACTTATTTAAACGGGTGCCATCAAGGCCAGCTCCCAGGTACAAATTGTATTTCCCTGGTGCCTTTCCAACCAAACCAATTTCACCAAGATAGGGCCGACCACAACCGTTAGGACATCCGGTCGATCGAATCGCGATTGATTCATTTCTTAGCCCCAGGCCATCAATTATCGATTCCAGTTCGTCCACAAGTTGAGGGAGGTATCGTTCGCTCTCGGCAAGTGCCAAACTACAAGTAGGCAAAGCTGTACAGGCAATAGAATTAAGGCGAATACCAGACAAATCTTCAGGTAATACTAAACCATTCGAGCGAAGTATATCTTCCATCCTCTGCTTATCAGATGCATCAACTCGAGCAATAATAACATTCTGATTAGCGGTAAGACGAAACTGGCAAGGTATTTCCTCAGCAATTTTTCGAAGAGCAACTCGACCACGACTGCCTTCTTCATCCCTTAGTCGACCACCCTCCACAAACAACCCGTAAGCCCATTTTCCATCAGCGTCCTCCGACCATCCATAACGATCGGTAGTGGAATCAAAAGTAAAATCTCTGGACTTTTCAAGCGACCACCCTAAACGACGGTTCAACTCTCCAAGAATCCAATCCGCACCCCGATCGTCCACGGTGTACTTCATACGGGCATGTCGGCGGTCTGAACGATCCCCAAAGTCGCGTTGAATTTTCACAACTTCTTCCGCGACTTGTACCACCTGTTCGGGAGAACAAAAACCAATTACATCAGCCAGCCTTGGATAAGTTGCGGTTTTACCATGAGTCATGCCAAGCCCTCCACCTACCAGAACATTATAACCTAAAATATTATCTCCATCGGCTATTCCCACAAAACCGAGGCAGTTTGAAAATACATCAACATCGTTCCGTGGAGGAAGAGCCACTGCAATTTTAAATTTTCTAGGCAAGTAAGTTTTTCCATAAATTGGTTCCTCCTCCTCTTCCCCAATCGCTCCCTGTTTTTCGCCATCTAGCCATATCTCAGCGTAAGATGAAGTTTTGGGGGTTAAATGATCGTGAAGTTTTTGAGCAACATCAAGAGCCTGTTGATGAAGGGCCGATTCGAAAGGATTAGCGGGCGACATAACATTGCGGTTAACATCTCCGCAAGCGGCCAAGGTATCGAGTAAGGTGTCGTTGATTTCCTTCATGGTTTGCTTCAGGTTGCGTTTGAGCACACCATAAAGCTGGAAGGCCTGACGGGTTGTTAGTTTTAAAGTACTTTCCCCAAACTTGTCTGCCAATTCATCAATACCTATCCATTGACTGGGAGTACAAACGCCTCCTGGGACGCGTACCCTTATCATAAAAGAATAAGCTTTTTCTTTCTTTTCCTTAATCAAGGAAGCACGCTTATCGCGGTCGTCTTGCATGTAAGTGCCATGAAACTTAGTAAGTTGGGCGTCTTCTGCAGATATAGCACCAGTGGAATCATCGGATAAGCTCTCGAGAATAGTTCCTCGCAAAAAGTTACTGCGTTCCTTGATACCTTCGTTGACGGATAATTTTTTGGGTTTATTGGGGTCGGAGATCATAATAAAAGATTCTTTTTTAAGGATTTTGGCCGAAGTGGCAAGAAAGGCATTTTGATAACCTGAACATTCAAGCAGGAATATTCTCGAGGGTTAGTCCAGGATTAAAGTTCAGTATGCCCCCATCATTTGGCCACAACCCATTGGGATCATGATGAGCGGCATGTGCGATCATAGCGGCATTGTCACCTGTATATTTCTTTTCAGCCGCCAAAAACATTACTTCGTTTTCAAGGCAAATTTCCTCGAGTCTGTTCCTCAAACCTTGGTTATTTGCCACCCCGCCGGATAAACCAAAGCTTCGATATGATTTCTTTTTTATAAACTGGAAACATTTTTTACTTAACTGATCAATGGCAGCCTCCTGATAAGATGCACACAAATTAGCATGACAGGAGCTAATTTCATCCTCGCTCATTTTTTGCAATGTGTAAAGCAGGCTAGTTTTAAGTCCCGAAAAGCTGAAGTCACCATCCTGCTTCGATTGAAAAGCCCGGGGAAAGGAATAAGCACTTGGATCTCCTTCTTTTGCCCGTTGTTCCAGCTCAGCCCCGCCCGGATATGGTATACCTAGCAGTTTTGCTCCTTTATCTAACGCTTCACCAGCAGCATCGTCCCTCGTTTTGCCGATCACTTGAATCGACCGATCTTCGTGGATTTCAAAGAGCAAAGTATTTCCTCCTGAAACCAGAAGTCCGAGATGTGGAAAACATTGCTTCCAGTTGCTTGGATTTGCCGAGAATTTCATGAAAGGCGAAAATGCATGACCTCTGAGATGATTTACCCCATACACAGGAATATCCCATAGGTAACCCAAGGTTTTAGCCACACTCAACCCAACGCCCAGGCATCCAATTAAGCCAGGTCCGCAGGTTACCCCAATTTGGGAAACAGACTGCCGCAAGTCATGCTCCTTAACCGCCATGTCGAGCAAGGGGAAGAAATTATTTAAATGTTGACGAACCGCAAGGTCAGGGACGACTCCGCCATACTCCGCATGCTTTGCAATTTGAGTATGCACCCATTCCCCGACTACCCCAATCTTGGAATCAAATAGGGCCAAGGCCGATTCGTCACAAGAACTCTCAATTCCCAAAATCATTGAGTTGAGCCATTGCGTGAACCAGCATGAAATAAAACCTCGATGGCTGCAGAAAGTTGATGATCGGGAATACGGGGAAACCCAAAAAGCTCTTCATAAGTATGATCATCCAATTCTTTTCCCACATCTCTTTGCAAACGCAACTTTGATTCCTCTTCCTCACTGCAAGGAACCAAAAAAATTGGTGCCAGTCCTTTTTGGTGAAGATTCGTTCCATCAGGTAAGCAATAAGTTGAGGTAGTCAACCGAATGCCCGCACCGTCTGCTAGAGGAAAGACCGTTTGCACCGAACCTTTACCAAAAGAAGTCTCTCCCACGGTACTAGCACGCCCGAGTTTAGCCAATGCACCCGCTAACAGTTCAGATCCACTTGCGCTGCCTTCATTTATAAGAACCGTCATGGGTTGTTCAAGCGGTGGTTCAGTCCTTGGAGATTTAATTTCTCGGGTTTCATGAGGCGTTCTCCCAATTACTTTTACAATTGGTTTATCTGACGGAAGAAAAAATCCAGCCACAGCTACAGCAGAATCAAGCAAACCTCCTCCATTATCTCGCAAATCTAAAACCACCCGCCTCATACCCTCAGCCTGCATGGCGTGCAGCACAGAGTCGACCTCTTCCTCAGTGCTTCTCGAAAATTGTGAAATCCTCAAATATCCTGTACCATTTTCATCTACCCATGCTTCCTCCACGCTAGGCATTTCAATCGAGCCTCTTATAACCTCAGCCTCACAGATTTTCCCTAATACATTGACCATAGTAAGCAAAACGCCACTGCCAGCATTGCCGCGTATCATGTTTCCTACTTCCGTAGTGTTTAGGCCAATAACAGAATAATCTCCCACTTTGGTTATTCGATCACCGACCATCAAACCAGCCGATTCAGCAGGAGCATCCTTGAATACATGAGTTACTAATGCCCCCTCCGAGGTCGCTCGGATTTTTATCCCGATTCCATAGTACCGCATATTCATCGAATTATTAAAATGATCGTATTGCTTCGGTGCGTAATAGGCGGAATGCCTGTCCATAGATTGAACCAACCCGGAGATTGCACGATCAGCTAATTGGTTAAATCTTGAAACGTTGCGATCATAATATCGGGCTTCGATCAGCCGGATTGCCTCCCCTACTCTGTTAAGTTCGGACCAATACTCTCCCTTGAACCAAGCCCGAGAGGATGGGTCCTGGTAAATTCGTACAATTGCTCCACCGATAACGACTCCGACACAAAGAAAAAGAGCTTGGCGGACCCACATCTGGAGCAGTACTTGCTTGAGTTTCACCTGAAACAAGCTACTCAATGACAATGATCTTGCCAATGCCAAAGGCTTCACCACACGCAATTGCATCATTCGATAATTTACTCGGACAGAGAAATTGTATGCCCTTTGATGAATTTGTTAAGTGGGCACTTTACGACGGCCAGACTGGTTACTACTCAACCGCAAGAAAGCGTATTGGTAAACAAGCGGAGTGTGATTTTTATACCTCCTCAACTCTTCATCCAATCTGGGGGGAACTTGTGGTCGAAGCATGTGTCACATTACTAGGCCAACATAATCCAGCGGATTTTGTCTTTGTTGAAATTGCAGCTGAACCCAACGACTCAGTGCTTAATTCTATAACACATCCTTTCGGAAAGCATCAAATCATTCGATTGGGGGATCCGGTCAAAATGCCTAAACAGGCAATTGCATACAGCAACGAATGGTTGGATGCTCAGCCCTTCAAGCGGTTTCGCTTTTCCAAGGAAAGTAAGGGATGGAAAGAAATTTATGTATTAAAAGAAAAGGATCAGCTCGTTGAAATCGAACAACCTATTCATCCTAATGATGAAAACTCTTTACCTAAAAAAGGAAAGGCTGGAGACATTTTTGATTGGCCTTGTGGTGCTCGCCACGCCCTCCGCAAGATGCTAGCATCCAACTCTTGGAGCGGGGTGTTTCTTACCTTCGATTATGGCTTAACGAGAGAGGTGCTGCTCAGGGACCGCCCCCAAGGAACTGCTAGGGCTTACCATCGACAAAAAATGGAAACGAACCTTCTTTCCCGTCCTTCTGAGCAAGACCTAACTTGCCATCTTTGCTGGGAAGATTTGGAGGAATGCCTTGAGGAAGAAAACTTCCGCTCCATCGGGGTTAAAAATCAAGAAAGTTTTCTTCTTTCCCACTCTTCAAAAAGAATTCGACAGGCATTTGAGGAAAAACTTGGGCCTCATGATCCTAAGATGCAGGCATTGAAGGAAATACTACATCCCGCACATTTAGGACATAGCTTACATGCACTATGGGGGGTACGAGAATAGTCAATTGCCTCTCTTCCTTTTAGTCCAGGCTCAAGGAAACAAGGCATTTGGGGTGGAATCAACATCGGTAGGAGACCCGATTTCAAATAATTCCCTAATTTCTTCTTCCGTCCAGGCGGAGTCAAAAATAGCAAATTCATCAATACACCCATCTAGGGCAATATTCGGATTGTATCCTCTAAAAGCCTGCGTATGTCCGAGAAGACCTTTCTTTAAAGAAACCGATCGTGCAAAGCCTACCCGTTCACGGCTAAAGGATCTACCGTTTAAAAAATGATTAACCCATTTACTCTGAGCGTCAAAGCTTGTGGCCAAATGAACCCACTTGCCCATACGGTCACGAGTCAAGGCAACAGGAGATGCATATCTTTCAACCCCAGATGGTGCATTAATTTCCAAAACCAGTTCGCCCTTACGATTGAGTGACCAACCGATAGCACCTGGTAGGTGCGGCCGAGAAAACATGATCGGTGCAACCATCTCGCTTATTCTGTCAATCCTCACCCACGCAGATAGCGTAGCAGAAGACAAAGGCTTTGGAAGATTCAGGCAAACCCGGTCATTTTTTTGAGAAAATTTTAGGGCCCCCTTCCCCGGCCATCTACCTTCTGTCCATTTACAACCGATAACTGCACCGTTACCATTGCCATCTCTTTGGTTTGTCTCATCCCTCAGGGTACGAGACCAAGCGTCATGATTGTCAAATGCGTAGTAAAGCAAAGTTCCGGGATTTGTAGACAAGCGCTTACTCAATTCCATCCATGCCGATCTCCTTCGTTGAGCCTGCTCCATTGATCGAGTGGCCAAATCAGATGATCCAAGGTAACTTCCTGTGGGCATGTCAATGGAAGAGGCAATTCCACGAGCATCCAAAAATAAGGCTTCGTTGCCCACAAGTTCACGAATCACTTCATTCCCGAAAGAGTCTAGCCCTTCATACCTTACCTTGCCACGGTATACAAAGACTTCAGCAGATCCATCCCCATAAGTGTGCAATCCGAAATCCGTCCCTAAATCGATCACTTTCCCCATCGGCAGATCAACGCTGAAACCAACTGCTACTTTGGGCACATGGGCACGCATCTTTCCTTGAATAAGAACCGCTGCATTGGAATTTAGAAACTCTACTTCAACTGCTCCTTCAAAAATGACGGTTGCTCCCTGCATAAATTCGACCTGGGCAATACCTCTTTTGGTCTCCCATTTTCCTGAATAAATAGAACCGCCTACTTCTAAAGTATCCCCGACATTTTCTAACCACTGCAAGCCCACAGCCTTGGTAAGAACAGCAACAGGTTCTTCATCAATTATCGCATAAGCTAAACTTTCGGCTTCGTCTGAAGAACCCATGGGGATCATTTTATCCGCAGATGGGGAAAGAGACGGACTATTCTGATAGGAGAAAAAAATGTAACCTCCAAATAAAAACAACGCAGCGACTGGAAGCAAAGCACGACCGAATTCAACTATCCTCGAAGTCAACCTAGAATCATCCTCTCCATCTTGGTCCGCATCACCTAGGGTCTCTTGTGCATAATGACAAAGGCTTGCATTCATGTCCATGAACGAAACATAAATTTTACGAACTTCTTCTGATTCTGCTAGCCATTGTTCAAGCTTTCTTCTTTGATCTTGAGAAATATTTTTTTCAACCAACCGATCTAGAAGATCGTGAAGTTCTAGTATTTTTTCGTCGGAAAGACTCATGACTCAGGGGCTCTCTGATGCGAGTTCAATATTCACGCAGTCAAATAAATTTTTACGAATTCTTGTAAGTGCTTTGTATGCACCTTGAATCGTTCTGCCACACGCTTGTGCTGCAGCTTTTACATTGTGACCAGATTCATACCGAACCAAGACCATTCTCCGGTCCCGTTCGTTTAACTTTTGCAGACAACGGGATAGAGCTCCGTGTCGATGATCGAGTTCATCTTCCATCTCCACTCGGGTTTGGGAAATTACTTCGAGCACCTCCTCATTGAAGATAACTTTAGATGTAGCGTATTTCTTTCGGGCAGCCCGAATTTTCCAATAAGCAATTTGACAAGACCAAGAATAAAAATTGGTACCTATCTTAAACTCCGGAAATTTTTCGCAGATGGTAAGGCTGGCTTCTTGCAAAATATCCTCAGCATCTGACCTTGAAGGAACCATTGTCATTATATACGCAAACAATCTCCTTTGATACTTCATCATTAGTTGCACCAATTCAGCCGAGCGATTGATTGTATTATCACTCATTTTAGAAATCGGAACATAGGGTTGAGGATGTTCAAGCAGCCTTGGGTGTCAAGTTGCGGCAGTGTTCAGAATTTACTTTACCACTCGTAAACTTTTCAAATTTGTTCAAACCCCTACGAATAATTTCCCGCTCTGCCTTTTCTAATGACTTGGAAGCAAGCTTAACCTTGCGAACTTTAAGTCGTCCCGACTTGCCTTCGATTAACTCTTTCATCTTATAATAAATCGTTCCCCCGGTAGATTGTATCAGTCGATCATTTAGGATAGTTTCTTGTTTACGCCGGCGTTTCAACCTCTTGACGCTGCAGGGTGCAAGGGTGCCGTCACCCTTAGATTCATCGACCCCTAAGTCACCTTCAGCTTCATCCAACAATCTTTCAATTGTTTCTTCATCCAGGTATTTATTACACAATTCTGTACACACGAAACCTTCTTCATACACAACCTCCCCCATTGGATCGTTCAGACGCATGGTTTTATGTGGGGCACCCAGAACATCTTTCAAGTATTTGGAGTACCAAGTTGTTGCCTTCTCCACTGCCATTCTGCGGTTGCATCCGTAGAAGGATTTAGTGGCAATAAAGCATCTTTCGGGAGATAACCTGGCTTCGATGAGATACTTAGTTTCATAGATCAGTTCGAAATATTTTTCATAGGGTATTCTAAGGGTTGCTTCATATCTTTGAAAATCATTGAATTTCATCATGGTAATGTCTCCTCTAGGCGTTGTTATTGAATAGTTGGTTATATGAACAAATATCCAGACAATGTTTTTTTGGGACAACCCTAAGCAAAAAATCAGTTCAGGGAGCGAAAGGATTTACACATTCCCTCAAAAGGGAAACGGTAAGATCTTTACTTCAACAACTTTTCAAGCCGTCTCTTCAGGTCCGTTCCTTGAAAAGGGGAAAAGCCAACAGTTACATCCCGCACAATTCCTGAAGGATCAATAACCACCGTGTGGGGTAGTCCCTTGACCCCGTAACTGGCACCCACACTTTTGTTACTATCCAGGGCAACAGATAATTTCCTCAGATCATAATGGTTAAGGAAATCATCTACCTGCTCTTTTGATTCCCCCTGATTAACAGCAACAAAAACTACATCCGAAGACGGAAAATCCGATACCGCTTCCATGATCATTGGTAATCCACGCCTACAGGGTCCACACCAAGTTGCCCAAAAATCAAGAACAACCGCCTTGCCCAGTTGCGAGGAAAGGTCAAAAGTTTTACCCGTAGAGAGAGGTAAAGTGAAAGAGGGAGCCAATGAACCCTCCAACGATTGAAAATCGAGTTTGGGAAAAGCGGGTGGTGGGACTGGAGCCAGATCAGATAAAGCTTGGGAAATTAACATTTCGAGCGAACTCGCATTCAATTCAACAGAACCAATCACTTGTTTGCCTACATTTTTAGTTTTTAATTGACGGAGTATAGACAAAAAAGGGCGGGATGATGGATCTTGACTCATGATAAGTTGAGCCATGCCAATCGTACCCTGATAAAGAGAAAAAACTGAAGATGCAGTATCGGCATCAACGCAAGAAATAATAGTTTTAAGAAATAGAGAGTCCTCACGAAAACTAGCAGACCATGCAATCTCTCTCGTGCCCTGTAATGCAAGAACTAATGAATCATCAGAGCCACCGTTCCTAAGAATATATCTATCAAGCGATGAAGAAGGTATCTTGCAAACAAAAGTAATTTGCCTGTCTTCAGGCATTTGTGGAATGGTCGAAAATTCGTAGGAAAATTTTTCAGAAAGAAATCCATTTCCAAAAGACTTAGGCATAGCAAAAATCAATCGGGATGAATTATCATCAATCTCAGCACTTACACTTACATTAGCATCAAAAATTAGATTAGGGGTATTAATTCGTGAGTGATTTGAATCAGTGAAGTTTAGAAGAAACTCCAGACGATCATCTTCGATTTTTGAATTTATTAATACTTTTTTGGAGTAGATAGGACCAAATTCTTCAATGACCTTTTTTTCTATCCAATCGAAGAAAGCCTCGAGGTTCATTGGCTTGCCCGCACGCATTCCTAACCCAAAGAAAACCTCAGATCCAAACCTTGGAACCAAAGGACTGTTGTTAAGTAGTGATTCAAGGCCCCCAAAGGCGAATTCAATCTTGGAAAAATCTTCGTCACGCAAGCCCATCGATTGATATACCTCATCACCATCTTTAAAGTCTTCACTCCATGCATCCGACCATTCACGAAGGTCCGGATATTTTTTTTCCAACCACCTTGAAATTCCACTATCTTCAATTGCCTTGGCGTCCAAACTAAAAAAAAGGTCAGGTTCAATACCATCAGCTTGTGCAAATGCAGAATGTGAAATAGCAGAAAGGCAAAGTCCAACCACCCACTTGGACGCTTCGTTACAAGAAGATTTAAGACAAAACATTTTTGTAGCGATAAACATTAGTGTCACGTCTTTCAAAACCGATCGATTGATATAGCTTATTAGCAACTTCTCTACTGGGTCTAGAAGTTAAGTCAACTGTTAGGACTCCGCGTTTCTCCGCTTCACCGAGAGCATATTGAGTAAGTGCTTTGCCCACACCTTTACCGCGAGCACGCGTGTCTACTACAACATCTTCGACCCACCCTCTCCAACCGGAGGGAATCGGAAACATGACTAAAGTAAGCATACCCATAACTTCTTCATCCACCTTGGCAAAATAAAGATGAACTGCGTTTTCATTCAAAAGCACATTCAGTGATTTCATTGTCATTGGCTTTGCAGAACTAGACAATTGTGGAAGCAATCGATTGAGGGGTTCAAGGTTTTCCACGGTTGCCTCATTAACTTGATAAATTTCAACCATACCAAATTTTGCAACGACATCGATTGTTTGACGATGCTAAAAGAACATTAATCAGTAGCCTCTTCTTTGGGGTTGAACCTTTTGTCAAAAGCAGACAGTATTCTATAAATTAAACGCCCCGACAATTTGAGGTTACCGATAACACAAGCGATATTTCGCTAATGCAAATTCGCTTAACCAACAGGAGTCTCGTGCGTATCATCAATACAAAAATAAAGAAAAGAAAATATAATGGAAATCTATGTGGGAAACCTACCTTGGTCAGCTAGTGATCAAGATCTTACCGATGCATTCAGTGAATTTGGAAATGTGGAACGTGCAAGTATTATCGTCGAACGCCCATCCGGTCGCTCGAAGGGTTTTGGCTTTGTGACTATGAACGACGCAGAAGAAGGCAATCGTGCCATCGAAGCGATGAATGGCAAAGATATGCAAGGCCGTCCACTCAAGGTCAACGAAGCCCGCCCTAAAGAGGATCGCCCTGCCAAAAATTCAGACTGGTAACTTCTTACACTGAGCCTTTTTTCGGGTCTCAGTAAATAATCGTTTGATTCCCGAAGGTATTTCGGGCAATCAAACACTATGCCTATCAATCAGCCTGTATCTTTTCTAGATAGTGTAAACCTATCCTTTGATCGAGCCGCTGCTGCCATGGACTTGCCCAAGGGCTTAGCCAGGCAAATCCGTACTTGCAATGCCATTTGCGAGATGAAATTTGGCGTTGAGCTTAGGGGTTCGTACGAAATTTTCACGGGTTGGCGGGCAACGCACAGCGAACATGTCCTACCTGCAAAGGGAGGCATTCGTTATGCTCCTTTTGCTGACCAGCAAGAAGTCGAGGCACTCGCAGCCTTGATGACCTATAAGTGTTCTATTGTTAATGTACCTTTCGCTGGTTCAAAAGGCGCACTTTGTATTGATCCCAAAGAATACACCCTTGACGAGTTAGAGCACATTACACGCAGGTTTGCGCAGGAACTTGACAAGAGAGGCTTGCTTGGTCCTGGGCTAAATGTTCCAGCACCGGACATGGGCACCGGGCAACGTACGATGTCCTGGATTGCGGACGAATACCAAAAACTTCACCCAGCTGAAATTAATGCCCGTGGATGCGTCACCGGAAAACCTGTACATTTTGGAGGAGTTGAAGGTCGGGTGGAGGCAACAGGCAGAGGGGTTCAATATGGCATACAGGAATTTTTTAGGCATCCAGACGATGTCGCCTATGCAGGATTGGAAGGAGGGCTTGAAGGTAAATCTATAATCCTTCAAGGTCTTGGGAATGTGGGTTACCATGCAGCCAAATTCCTACAGGAAGAAAACGGAGCAAAGGTTATTGGCATCATCGAACGGGATGGTGCCCTGTTTGATGAGTCCGGAATCTCTGTGGAGGCTGCTTTTCAATATAAATTAGAGCATGGAAAACTGGAAGGTTTCCCCGTCGGAAAATTTGTTCCAGGTGGACGGGAAGCCCTCGAACTCGCTTGTGACATTCTGATTCCTGCAGCTCTCGAAAGTGTGATAACCGGGGAAAATGCACCACGAATTCAGGCAAAAGTGATCGCAGAAGCGGCCAATGGTCCAATCTCCTACGATGCAGATGAGATTTTACGCAAAAAAGGAGTCTTTATTATTCCCGATGCATACCTTAATGCTGGAGGTGTAACAGTTTCATACTTCGAATGGTTGAAAAATCTTTCTCATGTAAGATTTGGTAGGCTCGACAAAAGATTTGCCGAAGCTCAAAATGCCAAGATCATCCGTTTGATCGAATCGACGAGTGGCAAACCTTTAGACAAAAAACTCACCGATGATCTACTCCAAGGTCCAAGTGAAATCGCTTTAGTCCGCTCAGGCTTAGAGGACACTATGCGTGAGTCTTATCAGGAAATTAAGGAAATGCATGACTCCATTGACAAAATAACTGATCGAAGAACCGCAGCCTTTGCCTTGGCAATACGTAAAATTGCAGATATCTACGATAGTATGTATCTCTAACGGGGTGCGACCGTTTTTTCTTTAAACTGGTTGCATAGTCCATCCATCGCGGTACGGTTTGTTAAGTAGAGAATTTGCATCCGTTCGACCACATGATAACTCCTTCTCATTCCACTTAAATTCACCTCCTGTGGACATGACCACATTTCCCAGCAACATCCATTCGGTCAATTTTCCAGCGTACTCGAAATTAGCAAGTGCGAAACTGGGTTGATTTTTTCTAATCGCCTGGACGAGTTCCTCCTTCATCCCGGAGTCACCACGACCATTACGACCAAGAGAGTTAACTGGTAAGGCTAGCTCAGTAGGTAGTTTCCAACCATCGCCTAAATGGGCTTCCCAGGTTGCTCCAAATGCTGAGGCTGAAAACATCGATCCTTTTGATCCGAGAATAATACATCCCTGTGGAGAAGGTTTTTTACCGAGGAAAAGTTCTTCATTGGGCAGATTTGGTTCTCCAAGCAAATTGCCTCCAAGGTGACCAACTCTTCCCTCATGCCAATATAAAGATATAATCTTGGACGAAGATGGAGCAGAAAAATCAAAACGAACTGTTCCCCAGGCTGGGTAAGTCTCTGGATGGTTGGGTGCCTGAAGCATGCACTTCACTTTTTGAGGAACATCCAAGCCACATCCCATTGCAGGAAGGTTTAACAGATGAATACCACTATCACCTAAAGCACCAGTTCCAAAATCTCGCCAACCCCGCCAATTGAAAGGCTGATAGGATGGATGATAAGGTCTTTTGAATGCAGGTCCAAGAAATGCATTCCAGTCCAATTCATTAGGAATCGGAAATTCTCCAGCAGGGCGAGAATGTATTTTCGGTCCTTGTGGCCATGTCGGACGGTTCGTCCATACATGAACCTCCAAAATGTCACCTATTTCGCCCGATTGTAAATACTCAACACCCTGCCGAAAGCCATTATGGGCACACCCCTGCATACCTACCTGCACACAAGCTTTTTTATCACGAGCAAGTAGACGTAACTGCCTGGCTTCCCAAACAGTATGTGCCATAGGTGCCTGAACAAAAACATGCATGCCCGCATTTAAAGCAAGCTGGGTGGCATGAGCATGGGTATGGTCTGGAGAACTTATTGTTACCACATCAATTTTTCCGGCCCATTGGGAAATCATTTTCCGATAATCACTGTACCTTGCAACCCTTGGATAAGATTGTAAGGCATAGTCAAGTTTGCGTCCGTTCACATCACAAGCCGCCACCAATTGCCCATGCCTAGCAAGTTGATCCAAATCGCTACGACCCTTGCCCCCCACACCGATCGAGCCAATAAGCAAATTCTTATCCGCTTCTCCATGAGCTCTTGGTAAGAAGAGTAAAGCCCCCGATGATGCCATCGACCGAACAAAATTTCTACGCTTCATTCCTAGAAAACTATGGGGCAATCAATTCAGAAACAAGCTTAGGTTGAACCAATCAGAAAAACCATACTTTTCACATCACAAAGTCAAGGATTCAGCCCAATCACTTGTATGGCATCAGCAACCACATATCCCTCCGTATTTTCATTGGACAGTGTAACATGGTAGCTTTTTCCCTTTTGAAAGGAAAAAGTACCCAGGGAACTCCAAACATCGCTTCCCAAATGAGGCTTGCGTTGGTCAAGAAGCACCTTATCGATCCCCTCTTCATGAACGATCTCATATCTTATATTACCAGCACGGTTTCCAAAAGCAGGATAAGAAACTTTGATTTCATGAAGTCCTTCTGCAGGTGCCGAGAATGGAAATTTAATTTTACGCATGCCCTTTCCTCCATTGCCATCATGATAATAGGAAGTCCCCACAAACGGACGAAGTGAACTACTTTTAAACCATTCCCCCTCCAACTCCAATTGCTCTCCATCCACAACGACGCCTCCTAGACTAGACAAGAAAATCCCGATACCTTCAGTCACCCGGTTATCTTTGGTCAGTTCCAACACCTGTTTATCCTCCAACAAACGCTTACTTAATTCAGCATAGTCAACACCCTGCACCGGGATGTCTTCATCCACTGCAAGGGCTGCAGCCGTAGCTGCGGATTGACCCAAAATCATAAATACAGGCTCCATTCGTAGGGAGCCAAAAGCAACATGCGAGGCAGATAAACATACCGGCACAAGAAGGTTTGAACACTCCCTTAGTGGTGGAATAATCGCATCGTAAGAAATCGCATAAGGATCAACCACAGGGACCTGGAAATCACCCTCATTGAGCACATAAGATCTTCCCTTTTCATCCTTAGTCACATATCGCTGGACATGACGAGAATCCATTTTGTAGCTACCCATGCCAATCGGTTTCAGGCTTTGTCTTTTTCCATTAACCTCATGTTCAGTCATCACAAAATCACTCATCATTCTCCTCGCCTCCCTAACATAGAGTTGCAACGGCCAATTTTCATTATCCACAAACTCATCTTTAGCCAGGCCCCATTTCTTCATCATCAGGCTGACTTCTTCAGGAACTCTCGGGTCATTACACAAAAAATAAAAATAACCTTGTTGATACCGCTTGTGCTCATCGATGATTTTTTGACGCTCTTGGTAAGACCCATCGGGATATCCATAGTTCATCCCGATATTGTCAGTGCTAAACCCACCGTAATTATTAGTGTCTGTTTTAGCATTGGGAATAGGATCAAACTTATCAAATACATGCCTCGAACCCTTTTTTAATGAACGCAAAAGCAGCTCATAGTGCCTGGAATCATAACCTTCGGGTTTCGGGAAAGACACCCGGTTCTCCTCTACCTGAGTGAGGCAAAGCCTAAAATTATAAGCCTGCATTTTTGCATCCATTGAACCATCGGTTCCTGGAATCTTATTACTTATTCGGGCAATCAAACCACTGGCTGGGTCTCCATGGACAATGAAAGGATCAATCCCTTTGGAAAATTGGTTTTTTAAAGCATGCGCAGTCTGTACACCATTGAATGTTTCACCGTAACGCCGATTCCCTTCCCTCCCGACAAAATAACTTACACCTGCAGCAGCCATCAGGTCTCCTTCGTAAGTACAATCAAGGAATACCTTTCCTTCATACCGATTTCCCGACAGGCAGGTTATGGAAAGTATTCTCCCCTTGTCGAGTTCCACCCCTTCATTGCGGTCCAAACGTTCATCACGAGCAATTTCCAAGTTATTTTCCCTAACCCATGATTCAAAGATATCCTCCGCAACCTTTGGTTCAAAAATCCACATGGTCCTACGATTGCCATCGACAGCGGGTGAACCCTGCCCACGGTTTCCATACTCGCTCATTTCCTGCCACTCCCATGCCTCCGGACTTTGATAATGCCTCCACACTCGGTGATAAAACTCTCGGGCAATTCCTCCGACCACTTCCTTTTTCCCACTATCTGTCCACCCAAGCCCATTACTTGTCAATCCACCCAACCTACGATCTGGCGAAACAACTATTACAGATTTTCCCATTCTCGTGGCCTGAACGGCCGCAGAAATAGCAGCAGAATTCCCCCCGTAAATGACAATGTCTCTACTAGTGGAATCCGCCCACAAATGCCAATTAAAAACGAAAAAAAGGCAGAACAAACGATAGACTAGTGACATTAATACTTTCTCATATTTTGAGCCTTCATATAGTCAACATCTTTGTCATACAAGATGAGCAACTCGCTTATCACTTGACATCCATTATTCAGATAATTCGTAGTATGAATAGTCATGCTATGTTAAAGAATAAAAGATTACAGAATTTACCATTAAAAGCTTATTTATTTTGTTTCCTTATTTGTTTCTTTGGGAACGCAGAGTCTAAAATTTTTGGGAAAGAGGATAGGTTTATGGAAAACTGGAGGAAAGCATTCGTAGAGTGCGTACGCATCGAGGCCCTTTCGCCCAACATCATGGTGCGCAATATGACCATTTTTTCTATTTCTGTTCATGATGCTTTAAATTCCGCGGACAAGCGTTATGAGACTTTGTTTAATCATCAAAGTGCAAAAATCGGGTTTATTAACCCTGAGGCAATCATCGCGGGGTGTGGGTGGACTGTTTCTCGAGCCTTACACCCAAATCGCCAAGTTGCATTCCAAAAATTATCCTCTTTCGCAAGAAAAGAAGATGCAAATCAATCTGTCAAAAGCAGCTTCCTTCATGGGAAAAGAGTTGCCGAGAAAGTCTTACATAATCGTCAAAACGACGGGTCTTCAACTACCATCAGTTACCTAGCAACCGATTCCCCGGGCCAATGGAGAAGAACTCCAAAATTTTACCGCCCACCCGAACAACCGCATTGGAGAAAAGTTAGGTTATGGGCATTACCCGGAAAACAAAGCTTTCTGCCACCCCCGCCCCCTTCTTTTG
>ERZ807291.2582-NODE-2582-length-27045-cov-6.552871_pt1 | contig 27045 bp, 44 predicted proteins | sample MGYA00521257_ERZ807291 | MGnify/ENA primary metagenome ERZ807291 (study PRJEB31413, sample SAMN03169783) | marine metagenome | biome: Marine; feature: Water; material: Subsurface seawater | place: North Sea | collected 2011-04-28 | depth 1 m m ...
TTACAAGCTGTTTCGTTATATAGTGTTGTTACTTCTCCTGCGGATAGTGCTTTGTCAAATACTCTTACTTGGTCTATTGAGCCGTTGAATACACCTCCCAAAGATGTGCCATAATTAGCCCCAATCAAATTTTTTCCTGTTACAATAACTAAATCACCTGTATAAGATGGATTTGAAGCTACTACAGAATTATTAAGATAAACTGTTACACCACTTGTTGAGGACTGCGTTACAGATAAATGATACCAAGTGTTTGCGGAAACAACACTTGCACTATCAACTGTTAAATTTTGTCCTGCAACAGCCCTAATAGAACCATTAGATGTTGCATTAAGTAAAATATAAGTTTTTAATGTATTTCTAAAACCAAGAATATATTGAGATGTCGTAATATCATTTGTTTTAAACCAAAGAGAGAAACTAAAATTGTTTGAAGGAATTATACCGCTTGGCAATTCAACATAACTACTTGTACCATTAAAAGAACCTGCCAAATCAAACTTCCCAACAGGATAAGTAACATCTGTTTGTACTCCGTTATAGTTACCGCTTAAATCAAGAGGCGAACCATCTAAAGGATAAGCAGCTACACAACTACCATCTGATAATATATCTAAAGTATTTGTTGTACCTCCGCAAGCTAAAGCATCACAAGCAGTTTCATTGTATAATGTAGTAACCTCTCCTGCGGATAAGGCTTTGTTGAATATACGAACTTGGTCTATTGAGCCGTTGAAGTAATTATCTCCCCCGTCGTGTCTACCAAGAGTAACGTTTCTTGATACAGTAGTGGGCGCAACCGCAGTACCTGTTGTAGAAGAACCTTCTTCTGTTCCGTTAATATATAATTTTGAAACATTTGGTTCTACAGTAAATAAAATGTGATTCCAATTTCCATTATTTACAGATGAAGTTGAGTTAATATCCCTTGCAGAAGGATTAGTAGTAGATGTTCTAAATCGTATTGTACCATCAGAAAGATTCATTACTCTAAAAATATCTGTAGAATCTAAGCCATCAGTAAGGTACTTACTAATTAAATAAGAATTAGATGTGCTTGTTGTATTTACCCAAAAACTAACAGAATAATTAGCTGTAGTCATACCCGATGTGGGGTCTCCTAAATTTACATAACTACTACTACCATTAAACACCCCTGCTAAATCAAACTCTCCTACTCCATAAGATACATTAGTAGGCGTTCCACTATAATTACCGCTTAAATCATTAGCATTACCATTTAATTGGTATGTAGCAACACAAGAGTTATCTCCTAGTATGTCTAATGTGTCAGCTTGACCTCCGCATACAACTGTTCTTTCTCTGTATAATGATTCTACTTCTAAAGGAGTTAATGCTCTGTTAAATATTCTTGTTTGATCTATTTCACCATTATGATATTTACCGCCGCTAACATTCATTCCCCCAATATTTAATATTGCAGATGAAGCAACAGTACCTATTCCTTGCGAAGAACTTCCTTGTAAAGATCCATTTAAATAATTATTAACCGTGTTTCCGTCACAAGATATAGCTATATGATACCATTTATTTGTATCTGTAGTTCCAGTAAAAATATATCTTCCAATTCCGCTTCCTAGCTCAAAAAATAATTCTCCGGATCCTATTGTACTATACCCATAAGCTAATAAAAATATACCTCCTCCAGGTGCTCCGTCTTGTCCGATACTCATAACCCCTCTTTGTACTCCGGTGTCGTATCTTTTAAACCAAATAGATACAGACATTTCTGTCGCAGAGGATAAAGGAACTATATTAGAATTAGATATTTTACTACTACTTCCATTAAAAATACCCGCTTGACCAAATACGCCTGAGCCATAAGTAACATTTGTAGCAGCCCCGTCATATAAACCACTTTCATCATCCGGATTGTTTTCAAGCTTATATAAAGCTACACCGCTTGAATCTCCAAATGGATCTAAATCACTAACTATGTTTATTACTTGTAAGTATACAACTATATTGAAGGCTCTTTCAGTGGACTCTTGATTTTCATCATCACTAGCTGTAACACTAAAGTTATATGTAGTTTCTCCAGCAGGCGTTGGAAGTGTTCCATCAATATCAGCACCTGTTAATGCTAACCCTGTAGGTAAAGCCCCTGTAGTAACACTATAACTAACAACTCCACTGTCTGGCTCTGTAGCTACAAGTGTAATTGTAGGTATCGTAGATCCAGCAGCAAATGTTCCTAAGTTACCAGCAGGGGTAGTCCAAGAAGGCAGTCCGTTATAAGTCATACCGTCAACAGCAGTAGCATTACCGCCATCCGTATTTGTTACAACAATATCATAATCACCAGCAGTCTTCGCCGGCGCTGTAAAAGTAATCTCATTATCAGATACAAACGTAATAACAGAAGGAGTAGTTCCATCTACAGTTACAGTTGCCCCGGCTTTAAAATCACTTCCATTAATAGTTATTGTTTGTCCACCATCAGGATCAGCAGCTAAGTCATCACCTGGATAAGATATAGACGTTATTATTGGAGCTACAACACCTGGCAATTGCTGCCAAACTGTTCCGTTCCAAAACTCTAGTTTATTATCCGTAGTATTATACCTAGAATAGCCTTTCTCAGGACTAGACGGTCTTTGAGCCGTAGTTCCAGATGGAAGCTTTACAAAATCCGTTTGATCCGGAAAGTTTAGTAATCCTGATTTTACTTTAGTTTGACTCATACGTTGTTCTACCGTTTTTCTTTAATGCCCTAAGACATCTGTTTCTATTTTGATCCTCTGATACATAACTAACATGAACCCAGTCAGGATTATTGTCGTCTCCAAATTCATAAATTAATTGATCGAAGTTGAGGTTTTCCCTAATCCAATCATGCATTTCTTTATTAGTCTTGTGCCCAAACGTATCATCAAGATCAATCGCTCGACCTTCGCAATGCTGTGACCGCTGAGAACCCCCTATAGCCAGATTAAGCTCTTTATTTCTGTAGAATGAGTTAATCTTAACTGGACCTCCAACCCACGCTCTAAGAGGCTCAAAAATCCTCTCAGCGATCAGTTCCATGTTACCTAACTCGTAATCCCCAGGAGTGTTGTCTATTCCAAGCCTTGTAGCTGTGTTAGACTTAACACCTTCCCTATAAGATATATGTTTACTTATTCTCATCTATAATCTCATTAAGCCTTTCCAAATCCTTCTTCATCCTCTCCCTGTCCAACTTAAAGTCTAGTATCTCTCCCTCTAAAACTCTTATATCAGGAAAGACATAATTGTTTTGATTAAACCTCAGTCCTTGAATCTCACTCTCTGAATCTGCGATCCTTCCCTCTAAATGCGTATACAACAACACAGCACTACCAACTAATATGACTATCTGTATAAGCCACTTGATGTTAATAGATATTCCTGAGTCATCATTTAATTTAGGAAGGTTTTCCCCCATTTTTATTTCTTAGATTCCACCACTTATTTATAGTGTATCCAATAGATACAATAAGAAGTAATAGTTTCAAAAACATGTCAACCTCAGTAAATGAGATGATCATGGCAAATGCATTCAAAAAGTATAGCTTCAAATCTTCCATGGTTTATTTTTGCGGCTTTCTACCAGATCTTTTTTTACCAGCGGCTGCTTTAGGAATATCTCCGATTTGGTTTCCTACCTCTTTAATGGCGTCCACCACATCACCAGCTTCTTTAGACATTTCTTTAATTCTTGCTTTAGTTTCTTTCTTAGCATCTTTAGCCATTTGTTTAGTTTTTTCAAAAGCTTCTTCAGCTGCGTCTGGAATAAAGTCATTATCCTCATCCTTTACAAAACCCTTCTTGTTCAATACAAGCATTGCAACAAGCATTGCTAATAATACAACTAATACAATTAAAATCTTTGTTAACATATTTACTTCTTTTTTGCGCCTCCTCTAGCGCGGTTAGCTTTTCTTCTTTCCATTACAAGACTACCCCCTTTGTGAGAGCAATCCATTTTACTACCATCTCCATAAGTTCCATTCTTTCTCCTGAACTTATTACACTCAGCACGATCCTTGTTTACCTTAGACTTATTTTTTTTCTGGTAAGCCTTATCGTAAGCAAGTTTTTTAGCCTTTGCCTTTGGGTTCTTGTCGTAGTACTTTTGAGTTTTACCTTTTGACATTAGCTTTCTTCGTGTTTTTTACAAATTGCTTTTTCTTTCCCTCTTTCTTTTTCTTCTTAGCTGTAGCAGCTCTTTCCGCTTTACTTAAACTCTGAGCTTTCTTAAGAGGCAAGCATCTGTCTGGGTTCTTCTTATTCTTACTAGTACCGCACTCTCCTTTTATAGATCCGTCCGTTCCTATTCTAACCCACTTCTCTTTTCTCCATTTAGCTAAAGCACCAGCCATTACTTCTTAGGTTTTACCTTCGGCTTGCTTGTGCAAGGTTTACTTTGATATGCCATTACTTTTTATCTTTTTTAGCGTAATTAGGGTCTTTACAATACTTAGATGCCGCCATGTTAGCATAAGCTGAAGGGTACCTATCAAAGGTTCTCTTAGCCCAAGCTATACCTGATGGACAAATCTTATTGCCCCTGTTCATTTTAGTTTTACTTGCCATAAGGGAATAAGTCGTTAAGCTGTTTTTTTCTAGCTTGACAACCGCAGTCTTTTTTAAGAACCTTGGCTCCAGCATCAACAATAGCTTTGATTCCAGTAGCTTTCGTAATAACCTCTATGGTGTCTCCTAATCCTTGTTGTTTCATGTTAAAATTTTCTTAATTGATCAAACTTTTCAGTTATAGACATTTTAGCTTTTTTTTGTGGCATTTTATAGCTTTTAACTTTTTCACTTAAAGCTTTATTTTTCATCGCTTTTACACTACCAGGAGTTTCAGTTAATTGATAAGCAACCTTACCTTGATTTACTGAGTCTTGAAAGTTTACTGCTGTTGTGTCTTTTTTATCGTATGGCATAATATTAGTATTTCCCTTGTTTACTTTTTGGTGAACTTTTAGTTGATCCGCCTTTACCGCCCCACAAATCCTTGCAGGCCCAGTATCTAGCAGTTAATTTATTAGTGGCAGAGCTACATTTGTGTCTTGCTTTGAATGATTTTCTAGCAGCAGCACTGTAATTGTGTCCGTATCCGCTAGCTCCGTAATGTATGATTTTTTCTGTGCCTCCAGAGCATGCCTTTACAACCCTTTTCTTTTTAGGATTAGGACTCTTTCTAGGAGAGTTGCACTTCATTTTTGACTTATCTAACATAAGGCAAAGATAAGAAATTCTATTTTTAACAAAAAAGCCCACATTTTACTGTGAGCTTTTTTTTATAGTCTTACAACTATCCCTCTGTCGGGTATAACGGAGAGCTTTTCTCCCCGTATTCTAATCTCGGATTCAGCAGCTGAATCGTAGTATATCTGATCACCTTCTTTCAAATCTTTTACATCATCACCAACCGAAAGAACCTCAGCTAATTTATACCTTATCTTAGAGTCATGAGCGTCAGTAACAATCAAACCACTCTTTGATTTTACCTCCTCCTTAACCTTCCTTACAATTACATGTGATCCTATCGCTTTCATTATGCTCTTTTGTTTGAAACGACGCAACTCGTAGTTAGTAATGTAATCACAACAGATGTAGCATTCCTAATTGCATTCTTAGAAACCTTCAAAGGATCTATAATACCCATTTTAAACATGTCTCCGATCTTTCCATTCTTCACGTTGTAACCGTAGTTGAGTCTATCCACGTACTGAGCATTACTCATATCAGCATTTTCTAGTATCTGCATATAAGGAGCTCTTAAACCTACCTCCATAATAACTTTAGCTATATCAGCTTCAGAACCACTGTATTCTTCATTTTTAAATAGATTTCTATATATATTTAGAAAAGCTACCCCTCCTCCAGCTACTATACCTTCCTCTAAGGCAGCTCTAGTAGCAAATATTGCGTCCTCGACTCTATCTTTCTTTTCCTTCATCTCTACCTCGGTCGAAGCTCCTACGTGAATAGCAGCTATTCCTCCAGATAGTCTAGACAACCTATCCTTGTAATGCCAGTTATTCACCTCATCCTTTCGGTCTTCCAAGGTCTTACGGACCATATCTGCACGCTCCTTTACCGCGGTAGCGGTCGATTTTATATCGAGAGTTATAACTGTCTCTTTGTCAGTACTTAACACTTTGTCAGCAAAGCCTAAGAAGTCAGCATCTATAGCTGAGAAATCATTACCAGTGTCATCAGATACCACTTTAGCCCCTGTCATAATAGCTAAGTCTTCTAAAAGCTCAAACCTATTAAGGCCAACCCCCTCTGGAGCGACGACATTGACCCTCAAGACACCTTTAGCCTTGTTTACATTCAGCGTATTCATAACTGAAGTCTCAATGTCAGCAACAATAAAGATAGCTCTCTTGTTTCTAAGAGCAACCTCTAGTACAGGCTCTATGTCCTCAATATCGTTTATCTTCTTATCAGATACAAAAACAAGTGGTTTTTCTAAAACAACCGTGTTTTTTTCTGTATCAGTAATCAAATAAGGCGAATGATAGCCTTTTTTCATTCTTGTACCGTCCACAACAGTCGTATACGTCTCATTACTCATAGATTCTTCTATAGTAACAGCTCCATCTACGCCTACCTTTCTATACGCATCAGCAATTATCTTCCCGATTTGAGGATCATTGTTCGCAGATATAGTGGCTACGTTCTCAAGTGTTTTATCTGTAACTTTTTTTGATTTTTTCTCTAAAAGTTCGATACATTTAACACTTATCTTCTCTAATTCATTCCTTAAAACGGTAACATTTATGTTATCATTTGAAGATATAGCATCAAAAGCCTCTTTTATCATGGCTTGTGCTATTACAACAGACGTTGTAGTACCATCACCAGCTAAATCTGCTGTTTTCATAGAGGCTTGTCTAAGAATATTAGCCCCTAAGTTCTCAACTGGGTCACTCAAGAAGATAGACTTAGCCACAGACACTCCATCCTTTGTAGCATGAGGCCTTCCTAAGTCATCTTCTATAATAACAGTTCTTCCTGCTGCACCTAAAGTAGTTTTTACAGCATTAGCCATCTTATCTACACCACTAAGTAGCATATTCCTGGCTTCTTCTCCGTAATTTAGTTGTTTTTCGATCATATTTGATTAAATTCTGATATATTTTTAGCAAATATACAACTAATCTTTGATAAAAACGCCATTTACGGTCTTTCCTGTCCTATTTTTTATCTCATTCCATGCAGAATTTAGACAATCTTTAGGATTTAACCCATTTTGAGCAGCTAAAATGATCAAAGTGACAAAAACATCACCAATACCATCAATTAACTCCTCTTTGTTACCTTTCGCTAAAGCAGAAGCTGTCTCACCAACCTCTTCCATTACCTTTAACATTTGTTTTGTAGACTTTTCTTTGTCAATTAGGCTCTTGTCATCAGCCCATTTAATTACATTATCAATCAGTGTCTGCATCCCATATAAATTCTATAGTTAATACCAGCAAATGTAATACAAAACTCTTGTGTTTCATATTTAATTGCTCCTTATTTAAAAAACATTCCCATCCAACTATCATTGCATAAGGAATCTGTATACTAATTACTACCATACCAACAAAAATACAAAAGTGTGTCGACTTTTTTCAATTTCCTATATACACTTTTATATTTTTCTATTTTATATATTTTTTTTTGACTCTCTCAATAGCTAAAAAGTCGACACAACGACACAAAACGCTTGAAACCCTTATAAACGTTGAAAAAAAAGTGTGTCGACTTTTGCAGCAAACTCGTTTTTTGTGTCGACTTTCGACACACTTAACATATTTTTAACATTTTAACAGTTAATAACTATGTTAATATCCAAAATCAATCAATCCAAAAATGTTAATAACGATTTAATAACTCAAAAAGTCGACACACTTTGGCATTCTCGACACACTTTTTTCATATCTTTGACACATGAGGAAGATGAGACGTGTAAAAAAGGAAAAGCCTGTTCTAAAGGGTCCAAATCGTCAGTATAATTTCATGAAGCATTGGCGTACTATAAGGTACTTTTATAAAAGGAAGTATAATCTCTCAGAATCTGAGTTAGAGGTTTTACTTTATTTATATGATGAGCCTCAGTTTTCAAGAGAGGATTTCTATATGGCATCAAACACGATGCATTGGAAGCCCGATAGGTTTTATGATCTTCGTGACCGTGGTTTAATTGTGGTGTGGCGAGAGAAAAACGAAGTTGCAAACAGGAAAGCTTTATATGAACTATCTAGCCAGGCAAAAACTATATGTAGTTCTCTGTATAGAAAACTACTTGGTGAAGAAAGCATTTCAGAGAGTGTATACAACAATCCTATAATGAAAGGAGAAACTTATACCGATAAAGTTTACAGGATGGCAATTCGGAAAATGAATGCTTCAAAAAAATAACCTGTTTTAAATGATGAGGTGATGGGTTATATATACATATCACGATCGCATATCTCTCTGGAAAATAATTTCTTTTGACCCACCCCCTATTTTAGAATTAGAAGTGCATCAGAATTTTTTAGCTTTTGAAACTAATAGTTGTGCACAAGCATAAAACCCTTTAAAAGATTTCACGTTATTGATTGTTTTACGTTCATAGGTGTTCGCTTTGCTCACGCGTTATTTTTATGCTATCGCATGCTTGTTCGCTGAGGTGCATGCTGTTGAGGTGCATGTGCTCGCATGTTTTATGTTGTTTCACTATCACGCCTTCGGCTTAATACCACCTCATCACTCTCTCTAACCGCAAACATTCCAGTGAACATTACTTCAACCAACACTCTTATTCTCAACACGCTGCACACAAAAAAATAACTCACACAGCAAAAAAGCTGGTGAGTGTTATTTTACGTCTTTAGACTTTTGCGACACGGTTCACCGCTATCGCGGCTCAGTTGAAGATGAATTTTTTTCGAGACCAAAAAAAATTCCCTATTAATCACACAACAAGCGTGAAATATAACCGTCTTCACTATCGTTCGATAAAATTGTGATCAACAAGTACTTCACAATCGCTGTTCGCAATTGCTTGCCCTTCGGGTCCGTTCATTTTATTCTAAAATGACATGGACACTTGCAGATGACAATTTGTACGGCGTGAAAGCATTCGCTTCCACTTGCGGTTGCGCTGTGAGTGTTGTTGTTTAGATTCAACATTTAACATTATTATTAATTTAAATTTATTTATTATGAAGTTTATCACAATCGAATGCACAGTAACAGAAAGAGTAAAGAAAACAGATGGTAGTCAATCTATCCGTATCGCTCAAGTATTCTCTAAAGAATACAATCCAGAAACTGGATCAACCAAAACAATCCAGTACAGAGATTGTTACATACCATTCCGCTGGTACACAGGTACAGTATACGAGTGGAGGTACATAGGTACAGACTGGAAAGAAGGAACTAAGAAAGAAATGAACAAAGACAAAGCTTACGCTAACTTTGAATCTAGAATATTAGAACCTGGCAATGAGCAGCAGATAACATTCTCAGAAACTACACCAGAGGTAGTTCAGATATACAACAAACAAACAAGAGAGATGGATGAATACCACCAAAGATTCAAGTTCTTCATACCAGAATGGATGTCTAAGAATCTTAAAACATGGAGAACATCCAATGTAGATCAGCTAGACTTATTCGTTAATGACAACAATCCAGTCACTATCATAGAAGAGAAATCAGCAGACGCTACAAAATACTCAGATGAAAGAAAAAGAGATCTTCATGGAGATGATGAAATGATGTATGGTAGTACTCTTCAATTAGAAATACAAGAAGAGTTCAATGGATACTCTAATGTAGCTACAAATGATTTCCTAATGAATCTCAAAAGAACTCCAGAGATTGATGATACAATGCAAAACTATTACTAATAATATGCCCCCTTCGGGGGGCTTTTTTTTTATGTGTGACGTAGAAAATACAACACCGATTTATGCTGCTTCGCAGTTGTTATTTATAAAATTTTTTATTAATTTAATCTTTATTATCATGTTAAAAATCAAATTCAATTCCGCAACTCAGATTGGCAAAGCCATCTATGTTCAAAACGTAATGTTAAACGACGTACTCCTAATGAGCGAGACGTATCTGCCCACCTCCCAGGTCACTATCATAAAAGACCAAGGGCGCGATGACCATGCAGAGGCTAATGTTCCTGCCTGGCTACTAGAGGCTAAACTTCTAGAGTACAAGGATAAAATCCAAGAAACAGCTAACAAATTAATCTCAATGGTATGATAAACGCAAATAAAGAATTACAAAGAAGATTATTAGAAATATACGGAAATAACTTCGTCAGCGAAATTTTAGCTGCAGAAATTATTTACGGAGATAAAGACTACGACGAAGACAATGATGAGTTCGAATCGAAGCACATAAACCTTCCTGTTGTGTCTGAGCCTTATTCACTTGAACAAGTTCATTATTTTTTAGATAGTCTAGATTTCGAATATCCCAACGGCTATGGGCTTCAATATCTATATGGTACCGTATGGATGAAAGACGGCTCATGGTTAGAAAGAAAAGAATATGATGGATCTGAATGGTGGGTATGTAAAAAAACACCTAAAATTCCAGAACACCTTTTTAAAAAATAATATTATGAAAACACTATATATACTAAACGATTCAACTGAGATAATTATTGCGTATCCAAGCAAGTTTGGACGCGATAGTATAGACCAACTACACACATGGGTAGAGGGTGACCTGAGCAGCAGAGAGCTGTTCTTTGCAAAAAATAAACAAGAGGCCATAGACCTTTACAATCAATATAATAATGGATAATTTACAATCACTAATGTCAGTACAATCGGTATCTTACAATACCGGCAGAATGCAACTGTTCATCGAGAACAGTCTTAAACTAAAAGGCTTAGCCTACACTAAAGACCAGTATGGCAACATATACGTCAAGAAGGGCGAAGCTGAGTTATACCCAACTATGGTTTGTCATATAGATACTGTTCACGATATCAATGACAACATGGAGGTTCACATATCAGGTGACAACATGTTTGCCATTGATAGAGTAACAATGGAACGCTTAGGCATCGGTGGTGATGACAAAGTAGGTATATGGATTACCCTGCAAATGCTAGAGGAATACAAAAACTTCAAAGCAGTATTCTTCTTAGACGAAGAAGTTGGTTGTGTAGGTAGTTCTAAAGCAGACTTCGACTTCTTCAATGACTCTACTATTGTTCTAGAGTGTGACAGACGCGGTAATAATGACTTCGTCAACGACATATCAGGTACAGTAATGTATGGTGAAGAACTGCAAGCAGTTCTAAACCCAATACTAACAGAGTTCGGTTACAAAGAAACCTACGGTGGACTTACCGATGTTCTCAAGATAGCACAAAACAATGATGTATGTTGTGCTAATATGTCGTGTGGCTACTATGACCCACACTCTGACAACGAGTACATATCTATTTCAGATGTATACAATACTATGGAAATGTGCATGGAGATATTCGATGCTACATTCGACAAGCGATATACTATAGATAGAAAAGTTATCAAGACATATAGTCACTATCAACACTACTACGACGGCTACTATGACCACTACTACGATGATAAGGTCATTCCAAATGATGAAGTCATTGCAGAGATAGACAGAGCAACAACATGTCCAAAGTGTAGCCAAGAACAATTATACTTCGATCATTGGGATAACATACACTACTGCTTAGAATGTGAATATGAATCAAAAACTATAGAAAATGAAGAATATAAATAGACAGTTATATATAACTAACGTAGAAGCCTACAAACTATTCGAGATAGAGCTTCCAAAGATTGCTAAAGCAAACAAAAACTACTTGCTTAATATGACTTCAGATACTGGTGACCTAGAATATCATTTCAGAAGATACATGAACTTCTTGCACGACCATTGTTCAAGAAGGCAACTAAATCTATTAGGAAAAAAGCTAGTAAATGGAGAAGGTATAAACATAGATATTGAAGGAGAAAACTTCAACCACTCAAACTTATACCTAAAACAAAGTGCTTATGACAATGTAATAAGCGACGATGTAATAAATGTATCCTTTAATGCGGCCATTGGTCATGTAGCAAAACTTAAATACAAAATCCTTTCATCATCACTGTATGACTCAATACAAAACATAGCTTACGACCTTAGTCCTATAGACAACGGTAATTTATTCAGGTCTCTTACAAAACATCTAAAGTACAAAGAGTTCGAAAAAGGAACAGATAGAAACTTCACTATCAAAAAAGACGGTACTATGACGTACCTTCCTTCAAACAAAGAGTCTGTAACAACTGATAACGACACATGGGAAAAAACTGGTAGACAAGAAATAAAATACGGTAAGGGTATTAGAAAAATATTCAGTAGCGTATATGACATAACAGAAAAAGATGTGGAAACACTATCAAACAAACTATCAGAAAAATTCAAATTCTGTGGCGAATTCATAGTAGTAACAGGTACTGACATAACTAAATACTATCATGGAAATACATATGCTAACAATGCTGGTAGCCTGAATTCATCATGTATGAGAGGATCATGCTGCCAAACATTCTTTGGATTGTATGAGCAAAATGCTAAAATGCTTATCGCACTAAATAGAGACAGAAAAGTAATGGGTAGAGCATTACTTTGGGATGAAGTACACACTGACAATTATGATGAACCAATAAAACTCATGGATAGAATCTATGGCAATGACATTACTATTGAAGCATTCAAAACATGGGCATACAACAACAACTACTTCCACAAAGCACATCAAAACTACTCTGATGCAGACTTGGTAATAATGCCCAACTCAAGCAAATCAAAAGAAAAAATGGAAATGTGGATAGATGTAAAAGGACCATATGAAGCTTATCCATATATGGATACGTTCAAATCAACTGATGACGATCTATGTGATTCTACACATATAAGAATATACAACAACAAAGATTATGATTATGTATTAGAAAGTACAAACGGATATCTTGATGATGAAGATTATGTAGTATTAGAAAACGGTACTAGAGAACATGTAGACTATGCTTGCCATGTAGAAAGATATGATGAATGGCATCATACAGATGATTGCGTATATACAGAAGATTGTGTCTATGAACTAATGGATGACGCAATAGAAGTAGATGATCGTTGGTACTCTCGAGACTCTGATGACATTGTATATTCAGAATACGAAAATGAGTATATACTAGTAGATGAATCAAAACTTATAGGAGGTATATACTACCCTCAAGATGCTGACTGCATAAGATATTCTGAGTATCTTGGTGAGTCTGTTCATGAAGATGATGTAGTATATTCAGAAGCAGAGCAAGACTACTTGCCATTAGACAAAGTTGTAGAATGCTTTATAAGTAATGATTGGATACTAAAAGAAAATGCAATAGAAGTAAACATAAGTGATAAACTATACTATGCAAATTCAGAAACATATACACAAGGAGAGCTAATAACAAAAATTCAAGAATCATGAAAAACTTACTAATCTATTTATGGATTGCAATACTAGCAATCACAAACATTGCAGCTATAGCAGCTGCATTTTACTTACTAATCACTACATTATGAAAGAAACAATTACTAAAATTATTGTAAACCTAGTAACATTATCAATTATAGGATTGATGTTCTGGTTCTTAATGACTAACTAAATAAGTTAGGAGTATTAATTTACTCCTAGCTTTTTTAGCTGGGCAATCACTATCATCGACCGAGGGCGCGACTGCCCACGAAGACCGAGGGCACCGCCTAAAACAACGCAGACCGAGGGCGCGACCCCAAAAAAAATGTTAAAAAGTTTGCATAACTAAATACTTATTACTACTTTTATATAAGAAATAAAACTAATAGTTAATTAAAATCAAATCAAAATGAAAAACACATTAGAAAAATTAATCGACCTAAGAAACTTCATCAACAACAATCCTTCTTTTGCAAGCACAAAGTGGCACAAAGAAACTACTTGTGATTACCAAACGATAACTATTCTTAAGAAAAATAGGATTGTCAAAAACATGGGTGTAGAAAGCAAGCCTCACTGGGTTTGGTCAGAAATCATACCTAATGTAAAGATGGCTCAAAGAGTAGAAACTGAAAAGAAAAGACACTTCGGTAAATACAAAAGTTCTTACGTTAAAAAGAAAGACCGCGTTGTGGTTAAGCAACAATCCAATGACTTCGCAGATGTTCTTTATGGTCTAAGGATAGACTTAAGCGATAACATTTCGTTTACTGTCAACAGAAACAATGCTATGATAGCAAGAAAAGACAATGGCGCTCAAGTAGAGTTTGATAACATAAACGTCTTTAAAAGCGTTTTATCTTTGTTGAAGTAATGAGAGTCTTTGAAATAGTAGACCAAGTAGAAGCCTTAGAAAAGACAACCGGCACATTTTTAGTCGGCCGGTTGTTTGGCTTAATGTATGATGATTTAGTAGGAATACTAGGACAACCTACATTTGCCAGAGCGAGCAGCGATGACAAGGTACAGAAAGAATGGGTAATTGAATTTAATGATAATATCTATACCATATATGATTGGTGTACTTATGATGAAGATTATACCATGGATAACTTAAAAGATTGGAACATAGGTGGATTTACATCTATTGATACAGACGAATTAATAAATTATTTAAAAGATGCCAAAACCAAAAATTTATATAGAGCAGATACAACAGCCTAATGGCGCTACTCGTATAGAAGTAAGCACACAACGAGAGTACAATTTAAAATATGAGCGCAACACATGGTGGGCTAAAACAAAAGAATTATTAAGAAGAAAAGGAATATTATGATAATAAAAGAGAAATTTGACCTGAAAGGGTTAGCGGAGCCTATAATGAAAAACGGAACTAAAGATGAAATGAGAGATATGCTTGAAGAAGCTGTCGGATGGGCATACATAGAAACAGCTAGGGCTAATGACGCCGAATACGAGCTTATGGACTATTGGAAGAATACTTTAGAGTTTCTTAAAGATATGGAAAATTATATAAAGTTGACCACGGATGAATTGAATGACCGTATTGAAGATTACAAGACTACATTGGAAGAGGAAATACAATTTAAAATTGATGTGGAGGAGTCTTAAATATGAAAACAATAGCACTATGGGTGAGCGTGGTGGCGACAATCTACCACGCAGTTCCCGGACAAACAGATGATACCCCTAACATAACGGCAACGGGATTCACTATCAACTTACAAAACCCTAGATCTCATAATATAATTGCTGTATCTAGGGATCTTGAAAAGATAGGCTTTGTTATGGGCGCTAAGGTATGTGTCGAAAACGCAGGCAAAATGAATGGAGTTTGGGTCATAGAAGACCGAATGAATAAAAGATGGACTAAAAGAATAGATTTTTTAGTGAATACAACCTTAAAAGGAGGGAAATGGAACAAAGTAAAGATAAAACTTATAAAGGAGTAAGAAAAAGAAAGATGTTTGGTAGATACACTTTTCAAGCAACACTTTCATTTAATAGTAAAACAAAATATCTAGGCTGTTATAAAGACTCTAAAGAAGCTGCAAAAGCCAGGGATTTATACATAATCAAGAATAATATTCCTGTAGAAACTCAAATTTTAAAGAAAAAACTTGCGTAATTAACAATAAACGCATAAATTTGTTAATATGACTTACACTTTAGAGGATATATGGCGAGAAATACGAAATAAAAACTTAGCCGCTAAGATAGACATAGAAGATTCCTTGTCAGCTATATATAAAGGAGTAAAAATTGTAAAGGAGGGCGATGAAATCAGATTATTGTCTACACAGTATGACCTTTATAGGGAGTTTCCAAAAGAAGTATACGATGTTTTTTTAACACAAGGAATAGAGGCAGGAATAGAGAAAAAAAGAAAATATGAAAACCAAAATCGAATCGAATGAAGATTATCACGCTAATAAAAGGTACATCAGCTCTAGTGGTATAAAAAAGATACACAGAAAATCTGTTTATCACTACATAAACGACCTACCTTTTACTTCAAGTTCTATGCAGTTAGGCACGTTAATCCATACAGCTGTTTTAGAGCCTGAAAAGTTAGCAGATGAGTATTACGTCATGCCAAAGGTGGATAAGCGTACAAAGGCCGGAAAAGAAGACTACGCTATGCATGTTGAGAGGGCTAAGGACAAGATTATCATAGACGACTCTATGGTAGAGGTAAAGGATAAGATAGTCAAAAACTTCTTAGCTAATGAAGACGCTGTAAAGTACACTAAAGGCGCTATAGAGCTGTCTCACTACACAGAACTAATGGATGTACCTGTAAAGGTAAGGCCCGATTGTTATAACAAAGAACTTGGATTTATAAGTGATCCAAAAACCTGTCAAGACAACTCACCTAAAGCATTCAAGAGAGATGTATTTAAGTACGGTTATCATTTGCAGGCTGCTTTTTATAGCGATGCGCTAGGCGTTGACCCAAAGAACTTTATCTTTATAGCAATAGAGACCAACCACCCTTACTCGGTACAATGCTACTCGCTTAGTGATGAGATGATAGAGTTCGGAAGAGAGGACTATCAAAGTGCTTTGCTTAAGTGGAAGAAGTACTTAGACACAAACATTGTCACGGCTTACGATGGCTATGAGACTAATGAAAAAGGAATAATAATATTGTAACGCCGAAGCGGGGGCGGCATTATCCCTCGTATTTTAAACACTTTTTATTATGGCACGATTAAATCATGCAAACCAAGGTGGCGAAAGCCAAAACCCAACACAGAAGTACATTAAATGGAAGTCTAACGACAAGTCCTTTAGCTACTATGACAAAGCTAAGGGAGAAGAGGTTAAGATTGGACTACCTTTCAAATTTGTATTTCTTCAGCACTACCACACCGTAAAGGGGTGGCACGACTCTAGTAACAGTGCGATCTATTCTAATGAAGTTTACTACATTGGAAATGAATCAATGACTGTTAGAGCGTTTAAAGGAGGTGAGATTGCCTCTGGAATCTACAAAGAAATCAAAAGCAAGGTAAATTCTTCAGGTGGTAGCTACCACAGATCTGTGTACATTGCTCTTGAAGACGGATCTATTGCTAACCTTTCTATTAAAGGAGCGGTAGTGAAAGAGTGGTCAGACTTTATTGACGCCAGCAAAAACACCATAGACAATCAATGGGTTGTTGTGAATGAGGCAGTAGACCAAAAGAAAGGTAGTGTTTCTTACTCTACCCCTAAGTTTTCCCTAGGTGATAACCTAGACAAGAAAGCTGTGTCAATGGCTGATGATGCCGCAGACAAATTAAAGGTATACATGGATGAGTACTTTGTTAGAGGTAACAAAGAGGTTGATGAACCTGTTACTTTAGCTGATGATTTAGCATTCTAGTAGGCTCTTTAAGTTTAGTTTAATTATAGGGGAGCTTCGGCTCCCTTATTAATCAGAAATAATATGTTAATAATAGTAGATTTAAAACACATAATGAATTTTGTTCAGTCTAATTTAGATGTGGATTTAAGCATCAAAACTAGACAGAGAGAGCATGTAGAAGCAAGAGCTTTGTACTTTAAATTATGCAGGGACTTCACATCTAAATCTTTTTATGATATAGGAAAAAGTCTTAACAAGAACCATGCTACCGTTATTCATGCTGTTAACAATGTATATCCCATGGCTGAGATGTACAACAAAAGGCTTAAGCATTTATATAATGTATTTGAAAAGTCCGCGTCTTCTTATACGGATGGTAAGGTGGAAGAAAAAGATCCCTACCAAGAGAACGTGAAGCTTAATAGCGAAATCATGAGATTGCATTTAGAAATTCAAAGATTGAAAGATGTAATGGATGCAGAGTCTAGCATGTTTGAGGGCTTAGACCAAGATGAAATAGATGCTATCATAGAGAAAATATCTGTATTCAAAAAAGTTATTGAGGCACAAAGACACATGAAATAATGATTACTATATTCAGAAATATAAAAGAAACTTCTGCTCCGTTCTTTAGAGATATAGACTTTGTTTTTGACAGAATAAAAAACGGCAAGTACAAAGATCTTATAGGTCAAATAAGGGCAGAGTCAGATAAGACAAAAAGAAACGAACTAAAGAAAAACTTACCGGCTATATGTTTTTCTGGCACCTTCAATAGAAGGGCTGACGATGCTATCATAGAACACAGTGGTCTTATTTGTTTGGACTTTGATGGGTACGATACGACAGAGCAAATGCTTAGCGATAAGGATTCAATGCGCAATGACAAGTACGTTATGGCGGTGTTTATTAGTCCTAGTGGCAATGGTCTTAAGACTATCGTTAAGATACCTACAGATCCAATAAACCATAAGAAATACTTTGATGCTCTTGAAAAGCACTTTGATTCCAAGTACTTTGATGTTACGTCTAAAAACATTAGTAGGGTTTGCTATGAGTCTTATGATGCTGACGTGTACATAAACAAGGACTCTGAGTTGTGGAGCACCATGATAGAAGAAGAGCCTAAGCCTCTAGAGAGAAAGAAAATAATCTCTACTGTTCCAGTAACTAATGAGAACAAGATAGTTGACAGACTCATGAAGTGGTGGACAAGGGAGTATGGTCTTGTGGAAGGAGAGAGAAACGCTAACGTGTTTAAGTTGGCTGCTGCCTTTAATGATTTCGGCGTGAGTAAATCTTTGGCTGAATATGTTATAGGTCAGATGGAGTCTTCTTCGTTTCCAATGAGTGAGATTCGAACCACTATCAACTCTGCCTATAAAAGCGTAGAGAAACATGGGACAAAGTTCTACGAGGACGAAGAAGAGTTGCACAAAATACGCACCAAAATAAATAAGGGAGCGTCCTCAAGGGAAATAAAAAAAGACCTTCGCAACTTAAACATGGATGATGACTCGATCGAGGAAGTGATTGTTTCTCTAGAAAAAGATTCTAGTGTTTCAAAGTTTTGGACAAAGAGCGATAAAGGGACTATCAATGTAGTGCACTTTTTATTCAAAGAGTTTTTAGAGCTTAATGGATTCTATAAGTTTGCCCCTCATGGATCGGATAAGTACATGTTTGTCAGGGTTTCCAATAACCTCATCAACAAGGCTAGCGAGGAAGAGGTTAAAGACTTTACGCTTAAGCATCTTATGAATTATGATGACTTGTCTATATACAATTACTTTGCTGACAAGACAAGATTCTTTAAGGAAGACTTTCTTTCAATGCTTGATACGGTTAATATATATTTCGTGGAAGACACAAAAGAAAGTTCTCATATATACTTTAGGAACTGCGCTCTTAAGGTTGACAAGGACAACATAGAGATGATAGACTACGTTGATCTAGGCGGTTATGTTTGGCAAGACCAAGTGATAGATAGGGACTTTGAGATTTGTGACGTTACGGACTGTGATTTCAAAAAGTTTATATCCAATATATCAGGATCAAACGCTAAGAGAATTCAATCTTTAGAATCTACTATAGGTTTTTTAATGAGCGGATATAAAGACCCTGGGTATTGCCCTTCGGTTATATTGAATGACGAGGTACTTACGGATATTCCTGAAGGAGGAACAGGTAAAGGTCTTTTTGTTCAGGGCATTAGTCAGATGAAAAAAGTATCCTATATAGATGGAAAGACTTTTTCTTTTGATAAGCAGTTTGCGTATCAAACTATAACGACAGACACGCAGCTAATATCTTTTGATGATGTAAGAAAGGACTTTAACTTTGAGAGGTTGTTCTCTGCTATTACTGAAGGAATAACTATCGAAAAGAAAAACAAAGATGCTATTAGTATTCCGTTTAAATATGCTCCTAAGATCATTATCACAACAAATTACGCTATAAAAGGTAAAGGTAATTCGTTTGTTAGAAGGAAGTGGGAGTTAGAATTTACTCAGCACTATACTTCTGAATTAACGCCTATGGATGAATTTGGAAGAAGATTGTTTGATGAGTGGGATAAGGATGAGTGGTGTTCTTTCGATAACTACATGATACATAACCTTCAGTTTTATTTGAAGGAAGGTCTTGTGAAGTCTGCATTCAAGAATCTGAATCTAAGAAGACTCGTTGCCGATACAGCAGTAGAGTTTGTTGAGTGGTTAGGGCTTGTCAAGGGTTCTCTTCCCAACCCTTTGATAAAGAAAAACAAGAGGATGCTGAAATCGGATCTACATAAGGATTTTGTTGACGACAATCCTGACTTTGATTCAAGAGGTAAAAACCAAATCTCTAGAATAACATTCTATAAGTGGCTATCTCACTATGGATCTTACGAAGCAGATGTTACTGTTGAAGAAGGAAGAGACAGGGCTGGCAGATGGATAATGTTTAAAGAGAAAGACTATGAAGAAAAAGGACAAGAAGATCTCAGATTTTAGATGGTGTATAGACAATGATTTTCAGGTATATGTTAAACCATTTGACAACTACGCAGGATGTAATAAGTTCGTTGTTGTTGTTAGAAAAGGGGGCATATCTTCTGAAGGATTAGATGTACTGTACAAAGACGGAAAAACCTACAAAAGCAAAGAGATTGTTGGAGAAAAAATTTATAAGAACACAAAAGAGGCTAGCGAGGCGGTTGTGAGGCTTCATTCAGAATTAAGAGAAAGATATGGTTGAGTTTAGAGATTATCAGAAAGACATAATAAAACAGGCATTGGACATATTAAAAGTAAACAGATTCGTTTACTTGGCGATGGAGGTTAGGACAGGTAAAACGCTTACAAGCCTTGGTTGTGCTAGCTTTATAAAGTCCGTGCAGAATGTTTTGTTTATCACAAAGAAAAAGGCTATTAGTAGTATAAAGTCGGATTATGATTTGCTTAATCCTGGCTACGAGATCACTATCATCAATTATGAAAGTCTCCATAAGATTAGTAATAAGGGCTGGGATTTAATTGTTGTTGACGAAGCTCATGGGTTAGGTGCTTTCCCTAAGCCGAGTAGGAGGGCAAAAGATATAAAGACTTTAATACAGTTTAATAATCCTTATGTGATATTCCTATCGGGGACACCAACGCCTGAGTCTTATAGTCAGATGTATCATCAGGTTTATGGATTGCCTAACAATCCATTTAGCAAGTACTCTAACTTTTATAAGTTCGCAAAAGATTGGGTTTATGTTGTTCAGAGGAAGATAAATGGGTTCAATGTAAACGACTACAGTAGTGGTAAGGAGGCTATAATAAGAATGATGAGACCTTATACTATTTCATTTACTCAAAAATCCGCAGGGTTTGAGTCTTCAATAGAGGAGGAGATACTAACTGTTAGAATGAAGCCAATCACATACACTTTATGTAGGGCTATAAAAAAGGATTTAGTAATAGAAGGAGAGAACGAGGTTATATTGGCTGATACAGGAGCTAAGCTTATGTCTAAGATGCACCAGCTTTATAGTGGCACTGTTAAATTCGAAAGCGGCAAGAGTAAGGTTATAGACTACACTAAGGCTGAGTTTGTAAAAGACAGGTTCAAAGATAAGCGAATAGGTATGTTTTATAAATTCAAAGCTGAACTAGATGCCATAAAGACTGTGTTCGGAAATGATGTTTGCGATAACCTAGAGGATTTTGATTCTGGAAAATGTCAGCACATAGCGTTACAGATTGTATCGGGACGTGAAGGAATATCACTTAGAAACGCAGACTTCATTGTGTTTTATAACATAGACTTCAGTGCTACAAGCTATTGGCAAGCTAGAGATAGGATGACTACAAAAGACAGGAAACACAATAAAGTGTATTGGATCTTTTCTGAGTTTGGAATAGAGAGAAAAATACATAACGCAGTAAGCAGTAAAAAAGACTACACATTAAAGCATTTTAAGAACGATTTATTATATTTGTAATTATGACAATAGGAGAAAAATTAAGAGTAAAAAACTACCCATTAGAAGTAACTTATAACGAAGGAACATCTACCTACCTTGAAAACGAGGGTGGATATTGGGAGATAGTTGAGAGAGACGAACAAGGAAACATTATTTCTTACGAAACATCTAACGGCGTGATCATTGATTACGAGTACAAAGATGGAAGAACTTTTTTTGAAGCTAAAAGAGTTTAATGACAGAGCAGCAGATACAAAAGAAAAGAATAGACCAACTTGAAAAGGAAGGCTATTATGTATTGAAGCTGATTAAAACAAACAAGAATGGAATACCTGATGTTGTAGCGATGCACCCTGAAAAGGGTGTATTGTTCTCAGAGATAAAAACACCAAAGGGTAGACTTAGTAAAATACAAGAATACAGACTTAAAGAAATAAAAGGATATGGGTTCGACGTTGAAGTATACAGAGGAGATTGATTCAGTTTATATATCTGGTCATGTTGATTACATTATCAGTACTGATTATTTAGAGTACTCCGATCAAATAATGGATGCACTTGGTTACATCCCTAGTTACGAAAGAGATAGTGTAATGACTTACGCTTTTGTAGTAAAGGGCTATGAAGATGTGTTCTTTCTTATTGCTGTTTATTACGACAGCAACACAGAAGTAATGCTAGATGGTATTAAAAAAATAAGCATAGATGAATTTTTAGAACATGTAAGTAACGATCAATATTTAAAATATGGAATATAATTACGATGACATTGAGAAGATTATTGGATTCACGTCTTGGAGTGATTCTAAAAAAATAAGTGAGCTGTTTAGAATAGACTCATGGATGTACACCAACCTCGGCTCTGATTCAACTGAAAAAGAAAGGGCTTCTGTAGAGAGGAAGTCAAAGCGCATATATAAAGAAATATCCAAAATAGATCCAATGATAGGATCTGAGTTGCTCAGAAGCATACTATAGTTGATAACTTTTAATAAATAAACCTCATCTTTTTATTAACTTTGTGTTAATAAAATTACTTTAATGAAGTACGAGGATGACAATTTGAGGTATATCAATAATGTCACAAAGCAAATAAACAATATCGTTGATGATGTATACGAAGCTTTAGTTGACTCCGAATATGAGCAGGCCAGCATTTTAATATTGAATCTTCTAGAAGTCATTGAAGATTTGCAAAAATCAATCACAAATGAAATCTAATCAAATTATTAAGGAGCGTTCTTTTGACATCTATGATTCCGGAATAACAAGACCTACAGACATAGCTAGGAGGCTTGTTGATGAAGGATACATAGACAACGAAAGTGTAAGAAATTTTAGAAGAACAATCAGTAACTGGGTCAAATCTAAATACGTTTCAGATACTAACCCTGGCCTAGCTTTAGAATGTGATGCAGTTGGTATACCATTGGACTCTGTAAAGCACGGATGGTACAAGGGTAAGCATTGGTCAATAGCATTTAAAGCTGATGTCAATGAAGGTCCTTCCTTTGAAGATATGCTGAAGGATCACATGGATGATGTGAAAAACCACGCGTTCAAGTATGAGAAAATAAAAAGAGAGCCGCTTGATAGACCTCATCTATTAGTCATAGATCCAGCGGATGTACACATAGGTAAGCTTGCTTCTGCTTTTGAGACCGGAGAAGATTACAACAATCAAATAGCAGTGCAAAGAGTAAGAGAAGGAGTAGATGGTATTATACAAAAGGCTCAGGCGTTTGACATTGAAAAGATAATCTTTGTAGCTGGTAACGATATACTTCACATTGATACACCTAAAAGAACAACGACTTCAGGAACGCCACAAGACACTGATGGAATGTGGTACGACAACTTTTTAATAGCAAAGAAGCTTTACATAGAAGTTATAGATAGGTTAATGCAAGTGGCAGATGTACACTTCATGTACAACCCATCTAACCATGACTACGTCCATGGATTCTTCCTAGCTGATGCTATATCTAATTGGTATAGAGATTGCGAGAACATAACGTTTGACGTTAGCATTGCTCACAGAAAGTATTACGCATACGGAAAGAATTTGATCTGCACTACTCACGGTGACGGGGCTAAGTGGAACGACCTAACAAAACTAATGGCATCTGAATCCGATGCATGGGAAGGTGGTCAAAGCAAGCAGAGAAGGTATGTTTATACTCACCATGTGCATCACAAGATCGTTAAGGATGATATAGGTGTTACCATTGAGAGTTTAAGAAGTCCAAGTGGCACAGATGCTTGGCACCATAGAAATGGTTATCAGCATGCTCCTAAAGCTGTTGAAGGATTTATACACGACAAACTACACGGACAGGTAGCTAGGCTATCTCATTTATTCTAGAGCTATGAAGATAATAAAAATGGACAATCTAAATATGTTCTACATACTCCCCACATTGGCTTTCTATTGGGATGATGAGTATTTTGCTATAAATTTTAGTATCTTCAAGTGGACATTTGAAATAATCCTTAGAGACTATGAGTGAGCATGACTTAAGAGAACTTGGATTTGAAGTTGTACACATTCATGATTTTGATTTAGGAGAAGATCCTTTCTATTATTATGTATGGAGGATCGGAGAAGATCTTCATGGATATTTAATATCGTGCACTGACGATGAGGTTGAAAACGGAAAGTGGGTAGTGTATGAAACTAACTCGGATTATGTTGTCAAATTCACTAAGATAGACGACCTAAGAAATTATATAGGAATAATAAAAAGAAATTTAGTTTTATGAAAGAGCAAGAGCTTATAAAGATGGTTAACAAGACCAAGAATATTGAAGGCAAGATGGTGGCCTTGATTTCTCAGATCAACAACATGAAAGATTTAATGATTGGAACTGTTGAGACTTTGAAAAGGATGCCTGGATATGAAGAAGCTTTAGACAAGTTGAAGCAAGATGTTTCTGACGAACCTAAACTAGAAAAGTAATGGTGGACTACTGGGATCAAACATCAACATTTCCTACTCAGAAAAACGATCCTATCGTAAATTCTGTTGTAAGACAGTTCAGTGATAGAAGTAGAATTGGAATTGAAAAATATAATACCACTCTAGCTGAAAACGATCTGCCTCTGATCGAATGGCTAGAGCACTTAAAGCAAGAGCTAATGGATGCCACCCTTTATATAGAAAGGGCTAAGCAAGAAATTGTTAATAAAAAACAAACAAAGGAAGGATTATAATTCCTATATTTGTTATCTGAAGTACAATACTATATAGCTGATTTCTCTGAGTGATTTTTCTTTATTTCTGATGTGTGGACAAGGGAGCTTTACAGCTCCCTTTTCTATTGAAATGCTTTGTTTAAGTCTTCTTCTATTTTATTTTTAGGATCTACTTTCTTTTCTTCTTTAGGCTTACTCATGCTCTGTTGCATATTTTCTAAAGATTCTTCAACGCCTCCAAAACTTGTTGGTATCCCCATAGCTTCGTAGTTAGGTCTTTTTGTTACAGTATACTCTCTTTGCAGTAGTCTCTCTGTGCTGTTTAAAAACTTTTTAAGATCTGCGCTTTGAACAAATACGTTTAATATCCTTCCTTGTCTTAGAACAGCCGCGGCATCCATTGCTTTAGGAACAACCCATCTGTCTTCTCCTCCGAAAGGATTAGGCAGTCTTCCTGTTTCGTTTTTAATTGCATTAACCAAAGCTATTCCGTCATCTAGTGCTAATGTAGCTATACCCATGTTTTTGCTAATTATTTCAGCAAGATCTTCAGTGGTAAGAGTCTCATCTCCATCAACGAAAATATCTCTTATGTCTTTTGAGTATACGTTGAACAACTCCTCTCCGGCCGTGTCATTTAGCGCTGCCATTAAAAATTCATTAACAGCTGAAGGGGCTGGCGCTGGTATAAGTCCCTCAAATAATGAAGTATAAAACTCTTTTCCTAAATCTCTTTTGTAATTAGAAATTTGAAATTGATTCAGCCTTGCGTCATCTGTGTTGAGATAATTACTGCTTCTAAACGTGTTAATTATTCTGTCATATTCATCATCGAATCCGACTAAAGAGGAAAGAGCACCTGCAAATGCTTTGGTCATCATTATACCAACAGCCGGCTGAATAGACTTAAACACTCCTATCTCGACAACCGCTGAAGTTAATCTTCTCCAGGCTTTTGCTTTGTCGGCTTCCGTTGCGGTTTGCTTATCGTTAATGATAGACCAGTCATTAGCCATACCAACTTTTCTATTGTATGCGAACCTACCGAATGGAAACACTATATTGGAGATCATTTTCCCGCTAAAAGCTTTTCCGTTATTCCAGTCATTAGAAAGCATTTGAGATCTATCTATTTGTTGGTCTGCCCAGGCAACAGCGTCCATGTCTACATTCTCTTTTGACCAAGATAAAAACTCTTTAAAAGACATATCTTTAACATCAGAGTTTCTAGTTTGAATCATTCTGTCGTAGTAAAATGCTAGCCAAGAAACTTGTCCAGCGATCTTATCTGATTGGCCTAGAGACAAATCAAGAGTTTTATCTGAAATCTTTCCTAGACCATCCATGGTTTTGTCCCAAGCTTTTCTTGGAAGACCAACAGCCTTTCTCTTTTTTGTTTTGTCTAAAAACGCAGAAGGCTTTCTTTGTTCCAGTCCACTTCTTCTAGATGTTGCTGAGTATGATAACAATTCTTTGGCGTCATCGTTTGATTGCATTTCTGCTGTCAAATTTCCACTCATAAATCTCGCTATAGACTCCAATAAGAAACCTCTAGCTTTGTTACCTACTATCATTGTGGAAGCGAGCATTGCTGAAGTGGCCTGAGAAGTTCTCATGCTCAAGGTACTGAGTCTAGTTGCTGTTACTTGTTTGGTTATAACATTCAAAAGATCTTCTCCAAGTGACACCTTTCTCGCTTGAACTTGTCCTACTGACTGTATTGATTGGTCTATTAGGTTTATTTTTTCATTAAGCCTATCTCTCAAAAATTCAAAATCAGAAACCTCGTTGATTGGGTTCTTCTTACTTTCTGTGTCAAATATATTTTCAAAAGCCTTGCTGTTGACAACGCCTCTCATTTTGTCTAGGTCAGGTCTGAGTGAAACCTCTGCTTGTAGATTTTCTAAAGACCTAAATACCATTGCTACAAAATTGTCAGGAACAATTACTTTGTTGGTGTCTTTTATGTCATCAAAAGAAAATGTCTCTTGCATTGACATCGGTCCGACAACAATGTTTTCAA
>ERZ807291.2586-NODE-2586-length-27031-cov-7.103574_pt1 | contig 27031 bp, 26 predicted proteins | sample MGYA00521257_ERZ807291 | MGnify/ENA primary metagenome ERZ807291 (study PRJEB31413, sample SAMN03169783) | marine metagenome | biome: Marine; feature: Water; material: Subsurface seawater | place: North Sea | collected 2011-04-28 | depth 1 m m ...
CCCTTTGCCAGTGACGCGCCTGAAGTCGTCGTAGCAGACCCCTTTGCCAGTGACGAGCCTGAAGTCGTCGTAGCAGACCCCTTTGCCAGTGACGCGCCTGAAGTCGTCGTAGCAGACCCCTTTGCCAGTGACGGGGCCAAAGGGGTGGCGTCAAAGACCGAGCACGACCCGTATTACGTTGTTAATGCCGACGATACCCTGTGGAGTATCGCGCGCAAGCACAATATGTTTCCCGCTGAGCTAATAGCCATTAATGACTTAGAAGCCAATGCCTACATATACCCGGGGCAGACACTCCAAGTAAGGCCGGTAGATACTGCCGAGTTATCGACAGGAACAGGCATCGAACAGGGCTATTACCTTGTTCAAGCAGGGGATTCGCTGGGCAGCATTGCCTATCAATTCGATATCAGCGTGATGGATTTAGCGACTAACAACGGCTTGGCTAGGGACGATATAATTTATGCGGGTCAAACGCTTCGCGTGATACCTTAATCACCCTGGCGGAATGGACCGCACGCCGAAAACCAACAACAAAAGAGGAGGATTGTGACAAAAGTCACATACCGAACCCTAGGTTTAAGTGTTCAAGACACAAAAAAAAGAGTAATTTCAGGGAGTTGTGGCAAGATTTGTGTACCGGACCCTAGACTCTAGTGTCCATGCCACAAAAAAGGGTATAAAGTAATAACCTAAAAGCTTTGACGGTTGGATAAGAATGTTATCCAGTAACAATGAGTGTCTTTACGTAACGGAGCAGCACATGAAAACAAGTAAAAGTAAAATTAACACAAAGCAGTCGAAAGGTTTCGTACTCACCGCGGAGCTTATTCTGTTGGTAACCATCTTAATATTGGGCTCAGTCATAGGCATGGTGTCCATGCGTGACTCACTCAACGCCGAGATGGATGACGTGTCGGAGGCCATTGGTGCGCTTGACCAGGGCTATGAGTTCGATGGCATAGTCAACGACCAAGCCACCGCCACTATTGCGGGCAGCACTTGGGACGATGCCACCGATACCTTGGCGGGCGACGGAGTGGGCTTTGCCTTTACTGCCGCGGGTGCAAACGAAGCCACCGTTAACGGCGGCGCCTACGCTGGAGCAGTTGACGCGGGTGACAGCGGTACCGTAACCGGCGCGGAGTAGCGTCTCCGCTCGCAAGTAAGTAGACCGCCAGCGGCCCTCAGGGGCGGCGGGCGGGTTGAATTAGTACGGGCTAGGTCAGTGACAACCCCAGGATAGATGGGTCAATAGTGAGTGGGTGAGTAGTCATAGCCGCACGACAACACGTCTTAGGGGTACCCAGAGGCGGGAGATAGCACTGTGAAGCAACAAACCATGACCGGCCGGGCGAGTGCCCTGGTCGCCATTTTTATTATTGCCACCCTCTTGGTGTTAGTGCTCGCTACTCGGCAAGTGTACCGCCTGTCAACCTCGCCGGTCTGGTTGGCCAGCAACGATCTTGAGATTGGGCATATTATCTCGCCACAGTCGCTCGTGCGCGGCCGCAGTGGCGAAGAGGGGGGGGTAGAGAATCCAAGAGCGTTACTGGGTAAACAGCTAGAGGTGGCCAAGAAAAAGGGCGAACTTATTCGCGCCTTCGATCTCACCACCGCACCAAAATCATGGCTGGCCGCCAAAGTACCCGAAGGCCGCGTTCTTTACACGCTCACCCCAAAACAAACCACTATTCCCCATTCGCAAATTCGTTTTGGTGACCGGTTAGACATTGTTGTCAAAGGTAGTCAAGGGGTGCGTACCGTGGCCACCAACACTCTGTTGATGGGTGCGGTCACCTCAGGAAATGGCAATGGCGGTCGCGCCGCACCCGGTGGCCTCATGGCTTCATTGGCGCCGCCAAGTGACGACAGCAAGGGCCATGGGGGGACCCCACTGGTCTTTGCGGTACTGCCCACCGATGTCTATCCGTTGGCAGGCATTGGCAGTAACGAAGTAGTGACACTGGTGCTACACGGGGAAGCAGAGGCGGCTACTGGCGAGCGGCTCAACATTGCCAGCCATCGGCAAGTAGAAGTCGTGTCGGGGCTTGAGCGCTCTAGAAAGGTGGTGCGTAACTGAGTAATGCTGCTGGGCCAGTGCCCCAACCGCACAGTAGGGAGCGTCCATGCCACCGGTTTGGAATAAAACGAGAACCTTTGACTTTGCTAGCACTCGCTTGGACATGCAAGCCATGATGGCAGAGGAATGCATTGACGACCCAATAGCTCATCCGTCAGAGGACGATGTGCGCTCTATGCGACGTCGAGTTCATCGCGAATTAATCGAAGCCATAGAGAACGAGGGCGCTGATGTCCTTGACGATCCTGAAGAGGTGCGTCAGCGAATCAAACAGATACTCGACGAAGTCGCCAACGAACAAGCCCATTCCGTCTCCCCGGACGCTCGCCAACGGGTAGCCTTAGACGTCATCGCCGAACTTACTGGGGCCGGTCCCCTCGCCCCCTTAATGTTAGATCCCAGCATTTCTGATATCTTAATCAACGGCCCAAAAGAAGTCTGGGTTGACCGTTTTGGTCAGCTTGAACGATCCTCTGTTCAATTTGACGACGAACCACACCTTAGACGCATTGTTGATCGCATGGTATCGGCTCATGGTCGACGACTCGATGCCGCGTCACCCATGGTTGATGCGCGCTTGCATGACGGCAGCCGCCTGCATGCCATTATCCCACCACTCTGTCCGCGGGGCACCATTGTGTCGATACGCCGGTTTGCGGTCAAACCCTTTGCATCTGAGGATCTCGTCAGCATGGGCTTTTTAAGCGAAGCCATGCTGACGCTGCTGCAATTGCTCGTCGTCGCGCGAGTAAATATTGTGGTCTCCGGCAGCGCGGCAACAGGCAAAACAACCCTCCTGAACACGTTGTCACGCTTTGTTCCAGCGACCGAACGCATTGTGACGATTGAGGAAACGGCAGAGCTGCGTTTTGAGCACCCCCATGTCATACCCCTTGAGTCGAGAACGTCCAATGCTGAGGGCCGAGGCGCAGTGACTTTACGTGGCTTAGTCAAAAATGCTTTACGCATGCGTGCCGACAGAATAGTGGTCGGTGAAGTCCGTGGTGATGAAGTTTTTGACATGTTGCAGGCCATGAATGTTGGCCACGACGGCAGTTTAACCACCGTTCATGCCAATAGCCCCGAAGACGTGCTATCGAGGCTAGAGTCACTGGTGATGGCCAGTGATATCAGCATGTCAGCAAACGCTGTCCGACGTATGATTGGCTCATCCATCGACGTCATTGTGCACCTAGTCCGCTTTCGCGATGGTAGCCGCCGTATTGTCAGCATTCGTGAAGTTCTGTTCAAAGAGGATCGATGGCAAACGGAAGAAATTTTTCGCTTTCAGTCAGCAGGGCTTAACGCTGACGGAGAGATAATGGGCGAGCATGTCACCGTCAGCTCGGGCGCCACTATTCTCAGCCGCATTGAGCAACAGGGCTTCGATATAAGCCCTTTGCAAACGGCACTGTCACAAGCCGCCAGACAAAAAGCGACACCCGCGGACGCGTCGGTTGGGTCTAGCCACAATGGTTGAAACCATCTTACTCGTTCTGCTGCTCCTGCTCATGCTGTATACCGCACTGCAATTTTATCGCGAGCGAGCGCCCCACAATGGCTCGGCAGTGGAAGCCACCAAGAGTGCCGACTTGCCGGCGAACGTCGGTGGACTGCAGCAAAGTCTCCGTACCCTCCAGTTAGATATCGAACCCCTGGTGGTTGTGGCGGGTATCATCCTTATTGCGCTGGTGGTTTTGCTAACGCTGTTAGATCTGTTTCCCGACGCGGTGTCATTGGCCCTCGTGGCCTCTGCAGGATCGCTGTTTTTACTGTTTTCACTGCTGACTGATATCGCTCGATGGCGCACGAGAATCTTTGAGGAGGGTCTCGTTGAGGCCCTGGACCTCTTGGAGGCAGCGTTGCACAGTGGTTTCAACCCCCAAGATGCGTTACGTGCCGCTGCCGATTCGAGCAAAGGCAGCGTCAAGGCCGAGTTTGAGGAATTATCTAAACGTCTGGCGGTAGGTATGCCTATGGATCGGGCAGTGGCACGCATGACCGAACGTTACGACTCACACGGCGTTCGCATGGTAACCCAGACGCTCATCGCCAATTCCCAGACCGGGGGTAATCTACTCTTACTGCTGCGCGCAGTGAACGTTATTTTTCGGGAGCAAATGAAGATTAGAGTCAAAGTTCGTGGGCAACTGGCGGGCGCCCGTAATGCCCTGCTGTTTGTCGCTTTTGTCCCCTACCTCATCATCCCGGCTTTTTTATGGAAGGCACCCTCCTGGCTAGCTGCCCTCAAAGACCATCCTTTAGGCCCCTCTTTTCTGCTAGCTGCCATACTCTTGCAAGTCCTTGGTTTTTTTTGGATGCGCCGCATTTTGAGGACTGACTAATGCTCTATTGGTGGCAGGATTTGATGTACCTCGCGGCAGTCTTTGTACTCATCTGGATTATGTATGGCATAGACCAAGCCTCTAAGCAGACGTTGGGCAATGGCAATGGCAATGGCAATGGCAATGGCAATGGCAATGGCAACAAGACGGTATTCCAGGATGGCCTCGACCGATTATATCCTTCCCAGTTAATTCGGCAGGTCGGTATTATCCCCCATCAGATTTTCTTATTGTATTGGCTGAGTAAATTACTGTTAGCGGTGCTTGCTCCACTGCTAATAGCAGAAGTCACAGCGAGTTTGCCGTTTGCTGTCCTCGTCGTCATTGCGTTATTAGGGTTTATGCTGGTCGATATCTGGTTACTGGTGAGTCGAAAGATTCATCGTCAAGCCATTGAAAAATCGTTGGGTTATTTCATCGATCTGATCGCCGTGTTTCTTAAGTCTGGTATGAATCTGACGCAGGCGTTTCGTCAAGCAGCACAATATGGATTACCCAGCGACAGCGCGCTGTCACGAGAGGTAGCACTTGTTGTACGCGAACTGGAGGCGGGTGGAGATCGCGACGTGGTGTTTGATTCCCTTGCCGTACGGACTGGGGTAAAAGATTTGGAGCACCTAGCGGCAGTTATCAATATTGGTCTTCGTGTGGGAGCGCCCATGACCGAGACTCTGGAAGCACAAGCGGTGTTATTGCGTGCCAAACAGTGGGAGAAGGCCGAATCCTTGGTCAGCCGTAAGTCTCTTGAGGCGCTCTTTCCCATGATGCTGGTATGCTTTCCATTGCTACTGGTGTTAGTTTTTTTCCCCGCCGCGGTGCAACTTCAAGCGCTGTTCACGGCGTTTTCTGGGGCTTTTGGTTAATCCCCATGTGGCACAACCATCATTCGACCAAGGCCTTGGCCACTGCCCACAACATAGAGGGAGTGACCGCATTGGCCAATTTACCTGCTCGGTCAGTGGTCAGCGACTCAACCGCTGACCGACTGCATGCCAAAGGACGGCTGTTGGAGCGCCAGCGCGGTTTTATTATCACCACAACCATGGTGCTAGTTTTTACCGTGGTGTTCATCGGCCTGTTTGTCGGCTTCTCTCTCGTTATTAACGCTTGGGTAAAACGTGAGGTCGTTCAAGACTCCGTTGATGTCTACGTCGTTGACGCCAACGATCAAGTGCTTGGCAAGGCAGTCAGTTTTGATGAGCACGAAACGCCGCTGGTACCCTTTGTCGATTACGATGTCACGGGTAGCAGCGGCAATTTAGCAAACTACCGGGTTCTTATTGGCGTCCGCGATGATCGTTTCACCAGCCGCGAGCGGGTCTATTATCCCGACAGCACTAACTGCACAGGGCAAGCGTGCCTCTTTGTGCCCAGTACCGAAACCTCTGGGGATACGTCGATCAATAGCGAGGGCATTGACCAGATTAGCGGAACTGGAGGGGTGAGTTATCAACTAGCCACCCAGGCAGGAGGCGGCGCAGGCACCCAGTACAACTATGCGATTGGTAGCTCCTCGGGGGGGCTGCCGGGACAGTTGTACCGACAGACGGCTCAGGCTTGCACCGTGACTATTAATGACAACACTGATACCTACCTATCTTTTTGGCAATCTCAGCGCGTTAGCGCGAGCACCCCCTGTTATACAGAGCTGATTGCAACGCCCGCGGACACCACACAAACTACTTTACGCTGCGGAGGTAATATAGGGAGCAACACCTGCTGTGTGCAGGGTCAAACGGTTCAGGGCCCGTCGGGGAATCTGCTATGCAGTGACTCATGTGTAGACGACTCTGGGAACTGCGCTTGCCCCTCAGGCTATTTTGCTCCGGGCAATAACGCGAGCGGCTGGTGCTGCCCCGATGGCTCTGATCCAAGTAGCTCTAATGGGGATTGCCAGCAAATTGCTCAGACGTTCTTCCAACCTACAGCAGGCACTTTTATTCAGGCTGAATCCGTGGGCGGCAACCCAAATATTCTTGATTCACTCGCGCCGCCTTTCACGGTAACCCAGCCCATCCATCCCGACGGCTTCCAAGCCAACCCTGCTCAAGGCGTTGAATGAAACGGCCATAAAGATCATCGTGGGAACCGCTGTCTGACACGCACAATGTCACGCTCAGCCTAATAAAGCAGTGGGTTTTAGTTTATATTATCGGTGACAGACAAGCGCATGAAGGGAGGAATCAACATGTTACGACCCGCAACAAAGCAAACAGGTTTTATCCTCAATTCAGAGTTCATACTCTTTGTCAGTGTGCTTGTTTTGGGCCTTCTAGTGGGCTGGATTACGCTGCGGGACGCTATCAATGCCGAGTTGATCGACACTGCCAACGCCATTGAGAGCTCTATCACAGCCCATTACTTTAACGATCCCGACAGAGGCAATGGTGCCGCATTTACCGGTCAGTCCTTGGAATTTTTCGAAGCCGGAGCCTCCGAGGGCCTTGGCTTATCCAATAACAACGCCGCCACCAACAGCGGCAGCGTGTCGGCGGCCAACTAGGTGCCTCAAGATGATTAAGAACAGGCGTCAACCGCTTCCCCGTCAGTCTGGATTCATACTGACTATTGAAGCTGTGCTCATCATGACTATTTTAGGTATTGGCCTTTTTGTTGGTCTCATCGCCGTGAGGGATGCGCTGTTTAAGCAAACATTGAGTCAACAAGGCCAAGATTTTTATGTCTTTGACAGCTCGGTTAGTCCGGTCATTCTGGGTAAAGTAGCCGCGTTTGATGTCCATGAGACACCTATTGTCACCTTTGTCGATTATGGTGCTCGAGTGGATGGAAGCGGCAACGAGCTCAACTTCCGAGCGCTCATAGGCGTTCGCGACGATCGCTTTACCTCGCGACAACCAATCTTTTATTCCAACGCGAGCTGCACTACCGATCCCTGTATCGCTGGCCCCAGCGTCGAGCTCTACAATATTGGTATCGATGGCGTGGTCGAAACTGGGTCAGTGGGTTATCTCAACGCCCTGCAAGATATCACCTATGCTATCGGTGCAGGTGATCCTGCCGTTAATAGCGGGGTTAAGGGCAGGCTCCTCCGCCAAACCTCGACTGCTTGCACCGTTACTGCGACCCATGCATGGATTTCACAGCGCGTGGTTGCCGGTTCGCCGTGCACAGATATCGCCGATATTGACTTGAACGTCACGGGGTTTTGGCAGGCAGAGAGCGTGGATTATCCGGCTGGCACGAATGTCCTCGATTCACTCACGCCACCGTTTTACACCAATATGGTCGGCAAACCCTCCTTAGATGACTACTCAACGGTTGCGCCGACTGTGGGCGGCGGTTAACCGCCGAGGAAACGACTGTCGGCTGTTAAGCACTTGTCGTTAAGCCCCATTATCCTAGCGCCCGGCCATGGCTAGCGCGCGACGATCGACCCGTGAAACACCGAGCCATCGAGCGAGTAATCACGCAACCAAACCGGTGCGGATAGCGCCCACCAAGCGCGCTCTCTTGTCAAACAATCAACGGTTGCCCCCAACCACACAAGCAACCAATACCCCCCCACTAAATGCCAATTCACTGGGTGACCCATCGGCCGCTCATTTAAGTTGAAAAAAAACATAAAAAAAGGATGCCCAAAGTGGAAAAACGCCTATACACTCCGCAAAAATCAGCGCTGTTTTTCGGAGATCGTAGGCATCCCGTAAACGTGAGTCCAAGCCAAAAAGGATGCGAACAATGAGTGAGCGGGCAGCGAGACGAAAAGGTGGCGGTGGCCGGGCGGGTCGACGTGAGGCACGCAGCCACGCGGTGGTCGCTGTCAAGCCGTTCATTGAACGTAAGATTCCCTATGTTGAAATAGTGAGTGAGGAAGGACTGTCACTCATTGAGCACAACGCCGACAAATTACTGGCGGAGATCGGCATTGATTTTCTCGACGATCCAGAGGTGCTTGATCTGTTTCGCCAGGCGGGCGCCGACGTCGATGGCACCCGAGTCCGGTTTGCCCCGGGGCTGTGCCGCTCCATCATCCAGGCAAGCGCACCCAGAGAATACGTTCAACACGCCCGCAACCCCGCCCGCAGCGTCACCATTGGTGGCGACCGCACGGTATTGGTGCCCGCCTACGGCTCGCCTTTTGTGCACGACATTGATCAGGGTCGCCGATACGCCACCATTGACGATTTTAACAATTTTGTGAAACTCGCTTACATGGCGCCGGGGCTCCATCACTCAGGGGGAACCATTTGTGAACCTGTCGATTTGCCGGTCAATAAGCGGCACTACGACATGGTATACAGCCACTTCAAATACAGTGACAAACCGCTCATGGGTTCGGTGACCCACTACCGCCGCGCCCAAGACAGTGTCGATATGGCCAAGCTTGTCTTTGGTGATGCGTTTGTCGATGAACACTGCGTACTCACCAGTCTCATCAACGTCAATTCGCCGCTAGTATTTGATGGGACGATGCTGGGCTCCCTGAAGGTCTATGCACGCAACAATCAGGCCACCGTGGTGTCGCCCTTTATTCTGGCGGGCGCCATGTCACCCGTCACTGTCACCGGCACAGTGACGCAAATTCTCGCTGAAGCTATGGCTGGCATTGCGCTCACCCAGCTCATTCGCCCAGGCGCTCCAGTCATTTTTGGCACTTTCGCAGCGGCGGTCTCAATGGCCACCGGTGCACCGACCTTCGGCACCCCCGAGCCCAGCATGGTGATCTACGCAGCAGCCGCGCTGGCCCGACGTTTAGGCGTTCCCTTTCGCAGCGGCGGCGGGCTATGTGCCTCTAAATTGCCCGATGCACAGGCCGCTTATGAAGCCGCCAATACCCTACAAACCGCCAGCTTGGCGGGGGTTAACTTTATGCTTCACACGGCGGGTTGGTTGGAGGGTGGGCTGGCCATGGGATATGAAAAGTTCATTATGGATTGCGACCAAGCGAGCATGATTGGGGTGCTGTTAGGGGGATTGGATCTGTCCGACAACGCCCAAGCGATGGAGGCCTTCCATGAAGTGGGCCCGGGTAAGCATTTCTTGGGATCCGCCCATACCCTCAGCAATTTTGAAACCGCGTTTTACCGCTCAACCGTGGCAGATAACAACAGCTACGAGCAGTGGTCCATGGAAGGTGGTCTCGATACCGCGCAGCGGGCCAACGTGCTATGGAAGAAAATGCTTGCCGACTATGAAGCCCCTGAACTCGATCCCGCTATTGATGAATCCTTACAGGCCTTTATGGCTGAGCAAAAGGCCTCCTTCGCTGACCGCGACTACTGACCACCTCTACTGCATGTCTCTACCGGAGTAACGCCAATGTCAGATGACGAAGACATTATCCTCGCCGAATTAGCCGATGACGATCTCGTATTGCAGATGCATGACGACCTTTACGATGGGCTGACCGAAGAAATTGAAGAGGGCACACAACTTCTTCTTGATCGCGGTTGGTCCCCGGAGCGGGTCTTGGGTACGGCGCTGGTCGACGGAATGACCGTGGTCGGCATCGACTTTCGCGACGGTATTTTGTTTGTCCCCGAGGTGCTATTAGCCGCCAATGCCATGAAAGGCGGAATGGCAATACTGCGTCCACTACTGGCGGAAACGGGCGCCAAACCCATCGGGACCATGGTCATTGGCACGGTCAAAGGTGATATTCACGATATTGGTAAAAACTTGGTCGCTATGATGCTTGAAGGCGCGGGTTTTGACGTCTTCGATATTGGCATCAACAACGCCGTTGAAGATTACCTCGCCGCGCTCGAGCGTCACAAACCGGATATTCTTGGTATGTCTGCCCTGCTCACCACCACGATGCCTTACATGAAGGTGGTCATTGATGCACTCAAAGAGCAGGGCCTCAGGGATGACTATATTGTCATGGTCGGTGGAGCCCCTCTTAACGAAGAATTTGGTCAGGCAGTGGGCGCTGACGCCTATTGCCGTGACGCCGCAGACGCCGCCACTACCGCCTTGCGGCTGGTGGGCGAACGCCGCGCAGCAGCGGTTACCTGATGGCTGAGCGTACCCCAGGCAAATTACTGGTCATCGCCTGCGGTGCACTTGCCAAGGAAATCATGTGGTTGCGCGACATTAACCACTGGCACAGTCTGGAGCTCGTCTGCCTGGACGCCGAGCTGCACAATACCCCCGACGCCATCCCGCAGCGGCTCCACGATCTTATTGCCAAACACCACCCTCATTATGACCAAATTTTTATCGGCTACGGCGACTGCGGCACCGGTGGCCATATCGATAAAGTCCTCGCTCACTGGAATCTAGAGCGTTTACCGGGCGCTCACTGCTATGCGTTTTACGCCACGGAATCGGTTTTTAATAATTTGGCAGACACCGAACCGGGGACCTTTTATCTGACCGACTTTCTTGCGCGGCATTTTGATCGATTGGTTATCCGCGGACTCAAGCTCGATAGCCATCCCCAATTACGGGATACATTTTTTGGCCACTACACTCGGGTGCTCTACCTTGCCCAACGTGACAATCCAGCCTTGCTTAGCGCCGCGCAGCGGGCGGCAGACTTTTTGGATTTGCGCTTTGACACCATTACCACCGGTATGGGCGCCCTAGGCACCTCCCTAGAGCATCAGGTGCTCAAGCTACAGCGTCGTGATGAGGCCAGCTGTGCAGCGCATTGACGTCCTATGGCGGGACATTCCCGCACAAGTCCTGGTCAAGCGCGGACGGGAGCGTGGAAAGGTGTTGTTGAGTCATCGCTTCCAAGCGGCTATCGACCGCGCGGCCATGCGCGCGGGCAAAGGCGGCAGTGACGCCTATCTCGATGAATGGCGACGCATCACCACCAGCATCAGTGGTGATGATGATGTACAAACCCTCGCAGAGCGACTGGCACAGGAAGTAGAGCAGCAATATTCCGATGAAGACATCACTCAGCTGGTTGCTCAAAAAGGCTTTAAGGATAGGGCAGTATGAAGTCGGTGCGTAATTGGTCGATCCGCCAGGCGAAATGGCTGCACGTGGTCTATGAGGGCATGGAGGGGCTGCTCGTGCTCATTAGCCCACTGCTAAGGCGCATCGGCTGGCAGCGACTCGATAGGGGCTTTGCCTGGGTTGAGGGGCTGATTAAAGGCTTTCTCTTCGACTCTCAATCCTGCGGCCAGTGCACCCTTGGCTCAACCGGTCTGTCGTGCCCCATGAACTGCCCGAAAACCCTACGCAACGGCCCCTGCGGTGGCGTACGCCAAGACGGGGGCTGTGAAGTAAAGCCTGACATGACTTGCGTCTGGGTAAAGGCATGGGAGGGCAGCAAAAACATTGGCACCCCAGAGACGACTATTCAGGTGATTCAACCTCCGGTTGACGCCCGACTCAAGGGTCACAGCGCCTGGCTGCGAGCGGTGCGTGAGCGACTGGGAGAGCTGTCATGAACTTTGATGACGAGCCCCCTCCAGGGGAAGTGCTGCCGCAATTACCCGGGCATACCTCGACCGGCCGCTTTGAACGCATTTTGCGTGCAGGTCAGTTTGCCGTGACTGCAGAAATAGCCCCTCCCGACTCAGCCGACCCGGCAGATGTTTATACGCGTGCAGCCGTATTTGAAGGCTACGTTGATGCTATAAATGCGACCGATGGATCAGGGGCCAACTGCCATATGTCGAGCATGGGTATCTGCTCCCTACTCACCCGCCTCGGCCACTCTATGATTCTGCAAATGTCGTGTCGCGACCGAAATCGGATTGCCTTGCAAGGGGACGCCTTAGGGGCTTCAGCGATGGGCGTCGCCAACATACTGTGCTTAAGTGGTGACGGAGTGCAGTCGGGCGATCATCCAGAGGCCAAACCCGTCTTTGATATGGACAGTATTTCGTCCTTAGCTATGCTTCGACAGCTTCGGGATGAGGCGCAGTTTTTGAGCGGTCGCCCGCTAACATCACCGCCACGTGTATTTTTGGGGGCCGCCGCCAATCCTTTTGCGCCGCCATTGGACTATCGTCCGCTGAGACTGGCGAAAAAAGTTGCCGCCGGTGCGCAGTTTGTGCAAACCCAATACTGCTTCGACATTGATCGCCTCAACACGTTTATGCGTGAAGTCCGCGATAGAGGTCTGGATGAAAAAGTCTTTATTTTGCCGGGCGTCGGCCCTCTGGCCTCCGCCAAATCCGGCGAGTGGATTCGTAACAATGTCGCCGGGGTACACATACCCGATGCGGTGATTAAACGCCTTGCTGGAGCGAGGGATCAAAAGCAAGAAGGCGTCAACATGTGCATTGAATTCATGCAACAGATTCGTGAGATTCCTGGTGTCAGCGGAGTCCACATCATGGCCTATAGGCAGGAACACCGAATCAGCGAAATGGTCGAGAAATCCAATGTTTTGGGTGGCAGAAAACCCTGGACACCCAAACACCAATAACAGGAGTCGGTCATGACTACGACGACCATCAGTTCCGCCAGCCGGGAAGTCCACATCGGCTTTGATCAACCCTTTGTCATTATTGGCGAGCGGATTAATCCGACCGGCCGTAAAATCTTGGCCGAGGAGATGAAAAACGGCGATTACAGCCGGGTTGAAGCCGACGCCCTTGCACAAGTCGCTGCCGGCGCCCAAATGCTCGACGTCAACGCGGGTATTCCCCTCGCCGATGAACCGCGCATTCTCGCTGAGGCCATTCGCCTAGTGCAGTCCATTACCGATGTGCCGCTAAGTATTGATTCTTCCATTGTCGAGGCTTTAGAAGCGGGCCTGAGTGTATATCAGGGCAAGGCCTTGGTGAATTCGGTGACCGGTGAAGATGAGGTACTCGAGCGTGTTCTACCCCTAGTGGCTAAATACGGTGCAGCGGTGGTGGCCATTTCTAACGATGAAACCGGTATTTCAGAGGACCCTAATGAACGCTTCGCGGTAGCGAAAAAAATCGTTGAGCGGGCGGCGGACTATGGCATTCCGTACAGCGATATTGTGGTTGACCCGCTAGTCATGCCCATAGGCGCCATAAATACCGCCGGCCTACAAGTCATGCATCTGGTCAGAAAGCTCCGGGAGGAGCTCAAGGTCAATACCACCTGCGGGGCCTCTAATGTCAGCTTTGGCCTGCCCAATCGTAACGGTATTAACGGGGCGTTTTTAACCATGGCCATGGGCGCAGGTATGACGTCAGCCATCACCAGCCCTTTGCACCCAGAGGTCATGGCCGCTATTCGTGGCGGTGATGTCATGATGGGCCATGATCCCGACTGCGCGAAGTGGATTCGAGCGTATCGCGACCCGGCAGCCGAGGGTACTGGGAGAGGCCGCGGCGGCCGTGCCGGACGCCGCAGAGGCGCCTGAGCCGTGGGAGAGAACGTCAAGGTCGTCTTTATGCCCGCGGGCAGACGGGGCAATTTCCCCAAAGGAACAGCCCTACTCACCGCGGCACGCAGCTTAGGGGTCGATATTGATTCGGTGTGCGGTGGCCGGGGCCTGTGTGGCCGCTGTCAGGTACGGTGCATGACCGGGAGCTTTGCTAAGCACAAGATCGAGTCAAGCGAAGCGCATTTGACGCCGTTTAGTGCCACCGAAGTCGCCTTCGGTGAGCGCAAACAACCGCTCATCGATGGCCGTCGACTGAGCTGTCATACCCAGTTGTTGGGGGATGTGGTGATTGATGTCCCCCCCAGCAGTCAAATGCACCGTCAGGTCATCCGCAAGGACGCTGAGCTTCGCGATATCCACCTAAATACCGTTACCCGCCTCTACTACGTACAGGTTGACGAACCGACGCTGGACGACGGACACAGCGAAAACCAACTGTTACTGGAAGCGCTCAAGCGGGAGTGGCAGCTCACTGACCTGTCATTGCGTCCCTCATTACTGTCTTCGGTACAGCAGGCCCTGAGCGGCGGTGATAGGGGCGTGACTGTCGCCGTACACCAAGGGCAGAACATTATTGGCGTATGGGCCGGCCTATTTGATCGGCCCCGAGGCATTGCTATCGATGTCGGCTCGACCACTGTCGCTGCGCATCTTTGCGATTTAACCACGGGCGAAGTACTCGCCACCGCGGGCGTCATGAACCCCCAAATACCCTTTGGTGAAGATCTGATGAGTCGGGTCTCCTACATCATGATGCATCCTGATGGCGCCGAAAAAATGACTCAGGTAATACGTGAGTCAATCAACGACTTATTTGTCGACCTCTGTGGTCAGGTAGAGGGCGACGTTAGCCAGGTGCTTGAAGTAACGTTGGTCGCCAACCCCATCATGCACCATCTGGTGCTCGGTATTAATCCCATTAACTTGGGTGGGGCGCCATTTGCGCTGACCCTCAGGGACAGTCTGGATATTCGTGCACAGGATATCAACCTCATGATTCACCCAGAGGGTCGGGTCTACGTCCTCCCCTGCATTGCCGGTCATGTCGGCGCCGACGCAGCCGGCGTGATTCTTGCCGAGGGGCCGCACCACAGTGACGCTATGACCCTCATCGTCGATGTGGGCACCAACGCTGAAATTGTCTTGGGGAATAAGAATCGCCTGTTAGTCTGCTCGAGCCCCACCGGACCGGCCTTTGAAGGTGCACAAATTAGCTGCGGTCAGCGCGCGACCGTCGGCGCGATTGAACGGGTTGTTATTGATCGAGATTCCTTCGAACCAAAAATAAAAATTATCGGCGCAGACTGTTGGTCAGACGAGGCGGAGTTCGCCGAGGTCATTGCAAAAACGCCGGTCACCGGTATCTGCGGCTCGGGTATTATTGAAGTAGTCGCTGAGATGTTTCTCGCTGGCCTAGTGTCACCCGATGGGGTGGTCGATGGCGGCTTAGTTGACCGGGTTCCGCGACTGCGCAAAGAGGGCCGTACCTGGTCCTACGTCCTGTATTTCGCAGCCAACGACAGCGAATCTGATATTGTGATTACACAAACGGATATCCGCCAGATACAGCTCGCCAAGGCGGCCCTGTATGCGGGCGTTAAGTTACTGATGGATAAAATGGGTGTAGCGACGGTCGACCGAATACGATTAGCCGGCGCTTTTGGTAGCCATATCAGCGTCACCCATGCCATGGTGCTGGGGCTGATTCCTGACTGCCTGGTGACCAACGTCTCTTCCGCGGGCAATGCCGCGGCAATGGGCGCGCGCATAGCCCTGTTAAATCAGGACGCCCGGGTTGAAATCGAGCACTTGGTGCAGTGGGCCGAGCGCATAGAAACCGCGGTGGAACCGCGTTTTCAAGAACACTTTATTGAGGCTATGGCTTTTCCCCATAAAACCGATCCATTCCCAGAACTGTTTACAGCCATCGCGCCTCCGGCGGCTAAAACCCCAGTGAGTTCAGCATCAACACGCCGCCGTCGCCGGACGACGGCGGCGGCGGCGGCGAATTAAAGAGACAGTAGCAGTGTTCTGTCCGCTACGGCGAACGGACGCAAACATGACACCGACAAACCACTGAAAAGCCCACCCGTAGCATTAACGACAAGGAATCTCCATGCGCTCCGATATTGACATTGCACAAGCAGCCACACCACGCCCAGTGACCGAGATCGCCGCCACTTTATCGATACCCGAACACGCCCTTGAGCCATACGGGCGCACCAAAGCTAAAGTCAATTTGAATTGGCTCAAGGCGCTGCCCATGCGTGACAGTGCACGGATGGTGCTGGTCACGGCCATTAGCCCAACCCCCGCCGGGGAAGGTAAGACCACCACCACCGTGGGTTTGGGTGACGCTATGCGCCGTATTGGCAAAGACGCCATGATTTGTCTGAGGGAGCCTTCGTTGGGCCCGGTATTTGGCATGAAAGGGGGTGCGGCCGGGGGCGGCTATGCGCAAGTCATTCCCATGGAAGATATTAACTTGCACTTTACCGGCGATTTACATGCGATTGGTGTCGCCAACAACCTACTCTCCGCTCTGGTTGATAATCATATCCATCATGGTAATGCGCTCGGCATTGATGTGCGTCGCGTCAGCTGGAAGCGCGTCTTGGATATGAATGATCGAGCTCTTCGGGATATTACTATTGCTCAGGGCGGGGTCGGCAATGGCTTTCCCCGTCAAGATGGCTTTGACATTGTGGTGGCTTCAGAAATTATGGCGATCTTCTGCCTGGCCACTGATCTTGATGATCTAAAGCAGCGTATTGGGCAGATTGTGGTGGCCTATACCCGGGAGAAACAGCCCATTTGCGCCCGTGATCTCAACGCCCAAGGTGCGCTGGCAGCCGTGTTGAAAGACGCCTTGGCGCCCAATTTGGTGCAAACCCTGGAGGGCACCCCCGCCTTTATTCACGGCGGTCCCTTCGCCAATATTGCCCACGGCTGTAACAGCGTTATTGCTACTCAATCAGCGCTGCGTCTCACTGACTATGTGATTACCGAAGCGGGCTTTGGGGCCGATTTAGGCGCAGAAAAGTTTATCGACATTAAATGTCGCAGCGCGGGCATTCACCCGTCAGCGGCGGTGCTAGTGGCGACTATTCGCGCGCTTAAATTCCACGGCGGCGTCAAAGTCGCCGATTTAAAAGAGGAAAATCTCGATGCTCTCGCGCAAGGTATGGCCAATCTTGAGCGTCACATTGTCAATATTCGCGATCACTACGGGGTGCCGGTCGTAGTCTCCATTAATCGCTTCGAATCCGACACGCCAGCTGAGCTTGAGCGACTCATGGAGCATGTGCGATCTCTCGGTGTAACCATTGTTCTCGCCAACCACTTCGCCGAGGGTGGAGCCGGCGCCGAGGAATTGGCGCAGCTGGTCAGTGAGCTCTGCGAGCAGGATCAACGCCCAGCACACACAGAGCACAGCGCTTTCGTTTACCCCACGACAGCGTCTTTGTGGGACAAAATTGGGCGGGTTGCCACCACTATTTACGGAGCCTCCGAGATAACCGGGAGTAGCAAGATTAGGAATCGGCTGAAAGAGCTGGGCGATGAAGGTTACGGTCACCTGCCCGTCTGTATTGCTAAAACCCAATACTCGTTTTCAACCGACCCTCAGCTATTGGGGGCGCCCTCTGACCATGTGATGGAGATTAGAGAGGTTCGTTTAGCGGTCGGCGCCGGCTTTGTCGTAGCCGTCTGCGGCGACATTATGACGATGCCCGGCCTACCGAAAACCCCGGCGAGCGAAAATATTGACGTTGTCAACGGACAGATAACCGGTTTATTTTGAGGGTCTACGCTGACACCGGCTAACGGCTATTTATGAACCTCACCCTCTACAGCATCTGTCTTGCGCTTCTCACGCCAGCTATCCTGTTGCTGACGCTACTGGAAGCGTACCGGCGCAAAGGGGGTGTGCGCTATGTCAAAGAGCGTTTCGGGCTGATCCCCCGAGGGACAGACAAAGTCCAGCATAAGATTGGCCTGTGGTTTCATGCGGCGTCCCTTGGTGAGGTGAACATTGCTTTACCGCTGATTACACACTTCCAATCTGAAGGGGTATTGCTCACCTGCACCACCCCCGAGGCCATGCGACTGGCCGAAGCACGCCTCGGTTCCTCGGTCACCCTTCGCTACTTTCCCCTCGACTTTATTCACGGCATTCGGCGCTTTTTAACGACCTTTCAACCCCAGCAACTCTATGTGATTGAAACGGAGATCTGGCCCCGCCTTTTCCACGAATGCGCCATACAACAAATACCCATCGCGCTCATCAATGGCCGTCTCAGCGACAAAACCATGAGGGCACCGGGATTTGCCAAAGCGCTTTATGCTCGGGCCCTAGCGGGCGTTGACACCATTTGGGCTAGAGAAGCCGTCGATTATGCCCGCTTCGTTGAGCTAGGCTATTCCCCGGCACGTCTTAGCTGTGTCGGCGATAGTAAATTAGCCGGTAAAGGGGTCTTGGGGGTCACGGCATCGCCACTGGCCCGCCCCTATTGCCTCGCCATTTCCACCCATGAAGGGGAAGAACGTGCAGTCGTCAGCGCATGGCGTGCTGCGGGGAAAAAAGATGTGCTGGTAATCATCCCCCGACATCCGGCAAGGGCTGAGGGCATTCTGAGGGAACTAACTGCCGAGGGGCTACGGTGTTGTAAACGGACCGATTGCCCTGATCCCAGCGCGGACACCGAGATTTACCTCGCCGACACCGTGGGTGAAGTCGACGTGTTCTGTGCGCATGCCACGTTTGTCTTTGTGGGGGGCTCGTTGTTTGGCGTCGGTGGCCACAACGTCATGGAACCGGCACGGTTAGGTAAGGCCATCATTACCGGCGCTGATACCGCCAACTTTGACACGCAAGTCCGCTACTTGCGCGAGCATGGCGCCATTAAGCAAGCCGACACTCTTGAAGAATTTCCCTCGATCTGGCGGCAGTTGACCGACGATGCTCAGGGTCGTCATGCACTCGAAGTCGCGGCGCAGCACGCCTTCGACGCTCTACCCAATATGAGTAATATCTATGTCGAGCACATACGCGCGCGGTTAGCGGAGCGCGCGCCGGCCCCTGCCAAGGGCTTTCCGTAGCGCTTAGCTGCCTTCAAGGGTGTGGTGATACCCCTGACAAAAGGTCTGCCAATCATCACCAGTCATGGTGCCGGGCTCGGCAACGCGTTCAAGGGACCGTTTTAGACGGGCGACATTCGCCGCCTGCCAGCGGTACCCATGACCGCGAGCTAAAAATCGGCACTTATCAAAGTCGATAACGTACACATCTGCATCGCCAATAAGGATATTGCTGGCGTTTAAATCGTGGTGAAAAACGCCCTCGCTATGAAAGCGTGCAATGGTCTCGCCAACGCGCTTCCACACTGCCGATGTTAGGCTACCCTGTGACAGCTTTACCGACAGCGACTGCGTGCCACTCAGCCGGGTGGAGATGAGATGGCCTCGGTACAAGCAGCCATTCAATCGGGTGACACAGGCCGCCACAGGTCGTGGTACCGGTAGTCCCGCGTTGACCATGCGATGCAACAGATCAAATTCTCGGATCATGCGGGTGCTAGCATAGCTGAAAAACAGATACTGATCGGCCAACCAACGGGCGACTTGCCCACCACGCCGGTAGGTTTTTAGCACCCATTCCGACTCGCCATGGGTCAAAAACCAGACGGCACCACGCCCCTCGTGATGCTCGACCGCTCGATCACCCCAATAATCCGCTTGAAATAACTCGCTAGACGGGGTGCTCAGGGTTCGACTGTCGTAAACAATGACAGCATTTGGCAGCGTTAACGTGTCACGTTGGATTAATGAAGTCACAGCCATTTTTCCTGCCGGGCGACGTTGGCCACGCTACAAATAGTGAATGAACGATAACATAAGACCGCCGAGATCTCGTTGCCTAATCGGAGTATCAGCGATAGCTGTTATGTGGACTGCGCGGCGCGCTAACCGATCAGCGATGACTACTGACCACGAAGACCCGAGTCACAGGCGTACTGCTGCACGCAAGTAAACGCTACCTCGATAACGGGTATACATCTGATCTCGGGTTTACTGAGGCATAATGGTCCTTTGGCGTTGAGGACCACTTCTATGCTGTTCGTGATTGATTGTGTCGATAAACCCGAACATCTCGCTATCAGACTCGCCCATCGTGAGGCGCATTTGACGTATGTGCGGGGCTTTTTGGATCACCTCATTGCAGCGGGTCCCTTTCTGAGTGCCGAGGGCACTATGACTGGCTCTATGCTCATTATGGAATTTGATACCCTGTCTGAAGCTGAGGCTTTTTGTGCAGCCGACCCCTATAGATTAGCCCACCTGTTTGCCAGCACGACCATCCGACGCTGGGCGAAAGTACTACCTAAGGAGCACCCCGGTAATGAGCCCCCTCCGTTATGACGTCATTTATGAGTTGGCCTGCGAACGCAAGGGCGGCCCGGCCGCCGTCGACGGGCTGCTGCCTCAACCCTTGAGTCGAAGCAACATAGCCGCCCTACCCAGTGATCGATTTTTGGCTGAGTTCACGCGCAAGGTATTTCAGTCGGGATTTGTATGGCGGGTGGTCAATCAGAAATGGGATAACTTTGAAGAAAGTTTCTGGGGTTTTGATGTTCAGCGACTGCTCATGATGCCAGACGATATGCTCGAGCGAAAAGCCAAAGATCCCGGCATCATCCGCAATCTGAATAAAGTCACTACCGTGCGTCACAACGCCATGATGATCGCCGACGCTGAGCGTCGTGAAAACAAAGGTTTTGGCCAGTTTGTCGCCGACTGGCCGACCGACGATATCGTGGCGCTGTGGCAGTACCTAAAAAAACACGGGAGCCGCCTAGGGGGTAATACCGGACCCTACGCGCTGCGCACTTTAGGGGTCGATACGTTCCTACTAACCCAGGACGTGGAAGGCTTTCTGCGCAATCGGGGCGTGATCGAGGGTGGCATAGCCAGCAAAAAATCGCTGCTCGCCGCGCAACATTTTTTTAACGAACTCCAGCAGCAGTCAGGACGCTCCCTGTCGGCATTGAGTCGGATCGTGTCCTTCAGCTACGGTCAGAACTACGTCGGGATTGAGCAGTAACGCTAGTCGTCCGACGCATCGGCTTGGCGAATGCGCGCCAGCCGATTTTCCTCCTCCTCCATCGCCGCTTGAATTTCCTGCAACACGGCATCGACATCAGCGCTGTCCCCGTCATCGTCGAACACACCGGTTAACTGCGCTTCTGGGTGGAGCTCACCCTCTTCATAAAGAGCCCACATTTCTTTGGCGTATTGGGACCCTAACAGCTCAGGCGCCGACAAGCCGTAGTAGGCAGTCATATTGTTGACATCCCGCTCCAGCATTGCTTTTGCATGATTATTGGCTGCCGCATTTACCGCCTGGGGTAAATCGATAATCACCGGGCCATAATCATCGACCAACACGTTAAATTCCGATAAATCCCCGTGAACCAGTCCCGCGCAGAGCATTTTGACGACGTAAGTCATCATGAGCGCGTGATCCTCCAGCGCCTGCTCCCGGGTGAGAACAACGTCATTGAGCCGCGGTGCCACCTCACCACCCTCGGTGGTCACCAGCTCCATGAGTAACACCCCGTCGAAGCAACCAAAAGGTTCCGGCACCCGAACCCCGGCTCGCTCAAGGGTATACAACGCGTCAACCTCGGCGTTATGCCACGCTTCCTCTTGTTGCTTGCGCCCGTACTTGGACCCTTTTTCCATGGCCCGCTGGCGTCGGCTATTGCGTCCCTTGCGACCCTCTTGATACTCCACTGCCTGCTTGAAGCTTCGCTTTGCCGCGTCTTTATACACTTTGGCGCAGCGAATACTGTCTCCACAGCGAACAACATAGACCGTGGCCTCTTTGCCACTCATTAACTGGCGCAGCACTTCGTCGACAACGCCGTCTTCAACCAATGGAGCTATGCGTTTTGGAATTTTCATAGAGTCGTTATACAGGACGGAGCCTGAGTTTAGGCAATAAAAAGTACCAATAGGCGCAGGGGTTGGCATTCACCGGCGGCCCTCCTTGAGCGCCCCGTCGCGGGCAGCGGCACGGCAGAATAACTATTGCATTGCACACCACTTGCCGTTTAGGGTGATACTGATGACAAAAATGAGGAGTCACCGCCATGAACACCCTGATTATCGCGTCTCTCGCACTACTGTTCGTTCACGTATCGGTATTACCGTTATCGTTTAGCTTAAAGCATAGCCAATGGCTGCTTGGAGCGAGAGACGATGCCCTTGACCTTGGTGTGTTAGCACTGCGTGCGAAGCGGGCGTCAGCGAACTATTTGGAAAGTCTACCGGCCTTCTTGGGACTGATGCTGCTAGCCAAACTGGATGGGGTCGACTTGGCTGATCTCGGCCTTTATTGGCTCGCCAGTCGAGCAGTGTACGCTGCCGTGTACATAGCGGGAACGCCGTTTGTCCGCACCGTGGTATGGATGGTGTCTTTGGTCATCCTGGTGATGATGGCAATGGCCTTACTCTGATCAGGATGCCTATTTGCAGTGCTGTGCTTGATCGCCCAGCCCTCAAAGTCGCTCTATCAATATGGCGGTACCCGACCCTGCAGCACCGCTAGTGGCTACTACACCGAGTCGCTGATTACGCCGCTCTAGCTCATCTAATAGCGTACCCATCATCATCGCCCCGGTTGCACCCAGCGGATGTCCGAGGGCGATAACACCACCATTAACGTTGAGCTTTTCCGAGGCGATACCCAGATCCGCCTGGCATTTAATCATGGTGGCCGCAAAGGCCTCGTGTACCTCAAAGAGGTCAATATCGTCGACAGTAAGCCCCTGCGAGGTCAGCAACTTCTCCGTCGCGCTGACGCAACCCGACAGCACCAGTAGCGGGTCATCACAGGCATTCACCATCGCCTTAATGATCCCTCGCGGAGGGCTGTCAAGGTGCCGGGCAAGCTCTTCATTGCCTATGAGCAGCAGTGCCGCGCCGTCAGCCATAGCGGGTGAATTACCTGCCGTATGAACATGGTCAATAGTCTTTAGGGCTGGATAACCCTGACACTGCAAAGCATCCGCACCCGCCTCGCCAATGGCCGTAAAACTCGCTGGTAATCGCGCCAAGGACGCCATGGTGGTCTGTGAACGGATGCACTCATCTTGGGCAATGCGTAATCCGGTAACGGGATTATCGATAGCAACAATGCTTGAAAAATAGCCTTCATCGCGCGCTAGCGCAGCCCGTTGATGACTCTGCAAAGCGATGCGATCTACCGCTTCCCGAGACGCGTCGTACAAAGAAGCAATTAAGTCCGCGCCGCTGCCCATCAGTAAAATCCGAGCCGCTAGCGCCACCTCAGGATCAAGAAATATCGCCGCCTTATCACTGAGCATCGGAACCCTTGACATCATCTCCACGCCCCCCGCCACGGCTACTGATTCCTGCCCCGTCATCACTTTGAGGGCGGCAATATTAATGGCATCCAAACCTGAGGAACAAAAGCGCGTGACGGTGAGGCCGGAAACCGCACTGGGCCAACCCGCGTATAGAGTCGAGGCCTTGGCGATGTTTCCCGCCTGTTCACCGTGCTGGGTCACACAACCCAAAATGACTTCGCCAACGAGCCGTGGGTCTAATCCATTGCGTGTGACTATAGCCGTGTACAACGTCTTGAGTAACTCGAAAGAGGATAGCGCAGCCAAACCCCCATTGGCTTTGGCTTTACCCCGGGGGGTCCGAATGGCATCGTAAATCAAGGCTCGCTGCACGGCTGATTGCTCCTTAACGCGCGATGATACCTGCGCTAATACTGAATAAAGACATCATCATAAAAGGCAGGCAGCTCCGGGTCTATACACTGTGCTGCTATGCTCACGCAGCACATCAAGGTGCCGTAAACAAGATAGCGAGTGTTCACCGATTAATAGCGTTATTATGGGTCATACCTGCTTGGGAGTCTGTCTATGAAAACCACACTTGCTTTACTCGGCGTATTCACTGTCCTGCTATTCTCTGCGTCGGGCCAGGCCAAGAGCGAGTCGCTAACACTGGCTCAGGCGCTGAATACGGTACCCGTTCTCGACACTAGTCTGCCTCGACCGGAGGATGTCGTGGGGATTGGCGTGGGCGAACGGCACTGGTATCACCACGAGATTGTCCGCTACCTTGACGCACTCGCTGCGTCCTCGCCGCGCATGGTAGCACTGGGTTCCCATGGAACCACCTACGGGGGCCGAGAATTAGTGAGCTATGCCATCTCGTCAGCGGCAAATATTGCCCAACTAGGCGCTATTCAAGACGGTCGCTCGCTTATCGTGGATCCCGCAGCGACAGTGGATCTCAATGACCAGCCAGCCGTTATGCATATGATGTATAGCATTCACGGTAACGAACCCAGTGGCACCAACGCCACACCCCTAGTCGCCTATTACCTCACCGCCGCCCAAGATGAGGCTTTAGAAGCACAGTTAGAGAATGTGGTCATTCTCTTTAACCCCATGCTCAATCCTGATGGCTTGGATCGCTTCGCCCACTGGAGCAATAGTCTTCGGGGACTGAATCCCAGCCCAGATGCCAATGATCGCGAACATCGGGAGTCGACACCCAATGGCCGCACTAACTACTATTGGTTCGATCTCAATCGCGACTGGTTACCCCACCAGCACCCAGAAAGCCAAGGCCGTCTGGCGTTATTTCATGCATGGAAGCCCAACGTGCAATTAGATTTCCATGAGCAGGGCAGTAATAGTCATTTCTTCTTTATGCCTGGAAAGCCCGAGCGAACTAATCCTCTCACCCCGGCAATCAATCAGGAACTGACCGCTAAGATTGGCCAATTTCATGCCAAAGCGTTTGATGAACAGGGTATTTTGTACTTCACTCAAGAGCGCTACGATGATTTTTTTATGGGTAAGGGCTCGACTTATCCCGATCTTTTTGGCTGCGTTGGTATTTTATTTGAACAGCCCTCTTCTCGGGGTGCTCAACAGGCCGGTGTCAATGGTCGACTGACGTTTGCGGACAGCATTGCTAATCAATTCCGAGCATCGCTATCGTCTCTCGCGGCAACAGCTAGCCTCAAAGGTGAACTACTGGCGTACCAGCGTGCGTTTTATAGCAGCAGTCCGGGTCAATACGGAAAGGGTGACTTTCTGGCCCAAGCCGAAGGCGATCCAACCCGCCTGCGAGAGTTCATTCGCGTGTTACGCGGTCACGGTATCGAGGTGCGCATACTCAGCAAAGATGTTACCGCCGAGGGCACCCTCTATCGAGCTGGGAAGGCCATTGCCATCTCTTTGAATCAACCTCAGTCAACCTATTTAATGACCCTATGGAATCGCCAGCTCGAATTCGAGGAAGATGTTTTCTATGACGTCTCCACTTGGACCATGCCCCTGGCGTTCAATGTCACCCACACCCGACAAGCGGTCCGCAACGCGAAAACCGCGCCACTACCCGACGACTTCCTAGCGCAGGGCAGCACACTGAGCGCATCGGCTATTGGCTATCTCATCGATTGGCGAGATTCAGCCGTGCATGCTTTGCTCTATGACTTGCTCGAGGCAGAGGCCAACGTGCGCGTCGCCAAAAGCCCCTTCACCGCCGACACCGTTGATAATGGCGCCGTCGACTTCGGCTACGGTAGCTTGTTGGTATCGGCTGAACTCGGTCAGACTATTCCGACCCAAGCCCTGAGTTTACTCAATGGCGCCGCGCGGCGGGGTAGGCCAGTATATTCAGTGTCAAGCAGCCTTACGTCGCGCGGTATCGATCTTGGCAGCCTCGATTTTCAGGTGTTACGTTTACCTAAGGTTCTGCTAGTCACCGGTAACACGACATCAGCCTACGACACCGGTGAGATTTGGCACTTCTTGGATCGACGCGTGCAGATGCCCGTGACCATGGTCGATAGCGCGCGCTTAGCCAATACCCCTCTCGCCGACTACAGCCACATACTATTGACCGATCCCCTCCCTGACCGCCTGGCCGATAGTATTGACCGCTTCGTGCGCAGCGGCGGTATCGTATGGGCACAGGGCAATAAGACCGTAGAGTGGCTAGGGTCCGTGGGGTTGACCGAGTTGCTTTGGCGAGAAACCGTCATCGAAAAAACCCGCCAGCAACTGAAAAAGCAGCGCAGTGGCGAGCACCCCGATGTCGCTGAGCTGGAAGCATTGCTGCCTGAACGCAAGTCCTTCGCACAAGCAAGTGATGAGGCCGCTTTTCGCCTAGTCCGTGGCGCCATCCTCGCGGGCCTCATCGACATCACCCACCCGCTGGGCTACGGCTATACCGAGCCGTTACTGCCGGTCTTTCGACGAAATGCAGCGTTTATGGCCCGTTCTGATAACCCCTACTCGACGCCGATCAGTTATACCGAGGAACCGTTATTATCAGGCTATATGTCAGCTGAAAATCAAGCCCTTGCGGCAAATTCAGCAAGCACCCTGGTCGACGCGAAAGGCGATGGCGCCCTCATATTAACCCTTGATAGCGCGACCTTTAGGGGCTTTTGGTGGGGCACACAGAAGCTGTTAGCCAATGCTATTTTCTTTGGCGATCTATTGGAAGAGCCCCGTTAAGCGGCACGTTAGCAGCACTGAATACCAACGCGTTAGGGGACAGCGTCGGGAGCAGCCAGGCAAGCCTTTACTGGGTAGTCTGTGATGGACCATGCCCCGATTTTGTATTCCTTTCGTCGATGTCCCTACGCGATTCGCGCGCGCATGGCGATAGCAGCAGCCGGCATCACGGTTGAACTCAGGGAGGTGGACCTGAAAGACAAGCCCAGCGCCCTGCTAACAGCCTCGCCGAAGGGTACGGTACCGGTACTGATAGACAGCGATCAAGCCGTTATCGATGAAAGTATGGCCATAATGCGCTGGGCATTGGCCAAGGCAGACCCCTGCGCTTGGCTGGCATGCGACGACATTGCAGCGCCGCGCATTAGCGAGTGCGATGGCGCTTTCAAGGGCTGGTTAGACAAGTACAAGTATGCGGATAGGCACCCAGAGCGAACACCTAGCTACTATCGGCAGCAGGCCGAATCGTTCATCGCTAGCTTGGACGAATCCCTGAATAACCATCGGTTTATTGCCGGCTCCCAGGCGTGCCTTGGCGACGTTGCCATCTTCCCGTTTGTTCGACAGTTCGCTGCAGTAGATCCACAGTGGTGGACATCAAACCCCTACGAGCAGACCCGAGTGTGGCTACAACATTGGCTCGAGGGCGATCTATTTCACACCGTCATGAAAAAACCCCGCCCCTGGACAGCCGAGAGCCCGGCCTCAGCGGATGCGGTGTGGTTTCCAA
>ERZ807291.2597-NODE-2597-length-26946-cov-5.857982_pt1 | contig 26946 bp, 21 predicted proteins | sample MGYA00521257_ERZ807291 | MGnify/ENA primary metagenome ERZ807291 (study PRJEB31413, sample SAMN03169783) | marine metagenome | biome: Marine; feature: Water; material: Subsurface seawater | place: North Sea | collected 2011-04-28 | depth 1 m m ...
TTTACGACCGCCGAATACACCTCTGCGACACGCTGAGAGCGCGTGTGATTTACCTGCTCCTGCCGCCGTCACCGCGAGCCAAAATTCTAGGCTCGCAACGCCACATTGTCTGGGTCAAAGGGTGATTCCTCGATCACCGTGGCGCGATAGCGCTCACCGAGTATTTCAATCTCCAACTCAGTGCCGACTGCCGCATAATCGGCTTTAACAATACCCAGTGCCAGCGACTTTTCAGTGCGGAAACCATAGCCGCCTGAGGTCGCACGACCGACCAAAACACCGTCTTTGTACAGGCCTTCGGAACCGCGCGCATCGGCGTCTTTAATACCGTGCACTTCGAGCGTGGTAAAGGCATTGACGAAGCCACGCTGCTGCCAAGCCTTGAGCGCCTCTTTGCCGACAAAGTCACAGGGCTTATCGAGTTTCACAAAGCGGTCGAGACCTGACTCCAGCGCCGCGTATTCAATCGACATTTCGCGCGGGATCAAACGATAGGATTTCTCCAGCCGCATGGCGTCCATGGCGCGAATACCGAAGGGCTTGATATCAAATTCCGCACCAGCCTTCATCAGTTGATCAAAGATATAGTTTTGCATTTCAATCGGGTGGTGCAGTTCCCAGCCCAACTCGCCGACAAAGTTAACGCGCAGCGCTTCAGCCTGGGCATAACCGACGTTGATGGACTTGCCCGTAAGCCACTTAAAATTGTCGTTGCCGAGGTCGGTGTCGGTGAGCTTTTGCAGCACATCGCGAGCTCGCGGACCGGCCAGCACCAACACACCCATCTGGGTGGTGATTTTCTGCAAACTCACCGAACCATCGGTTGGCGCCAGCTTAGTTAAATAGTCCCAGTCATGGCGCTCTTGAGCACCGGCAAAGACCAGGTAATAGCTATTTTTAGCACGCTTATAGATCGTGAACTCGGCGCGCACACCTCCGTTTTTCGACAGCATATGACAGAGACCAATACGCCCTACTGTCACCGGCACAGTGTTGGCGACAATGGAATTCAGCCAGGCTTCAGAACCGGGTCCGGTCACGGTGCACTTGGAAAAGGCCGACATATCCAGCAGCCCAACTTTAGAGCTAACATGACGGCATTCCTCTCCGACAAACTCAAAATAATTGGAGCGGCGGAACGAGTTCTTCTCAACAATACGACCATCGGGCAGGGCCTTGGAGTGGTTTTTATTCCACAGCGTATCGTCTTTGTTGAGGTCTGCCTCAGTCAGCGAGTAATTAGGCGGTGCAAACCAGTTTGGCCGCTCCCATCCATAGACCGTGCCGAACACCGCACCCAGATCTTTCATGCGGTCGTAACAGGGTGAGGTTTTTAGTGGCCGCGCTGCGCCGCGCTCCTCATCCGGATAGTGGTTTTTAAACACATGATCATAGGCTTCTTCATTCTTGGTGCGCAGATAGCCCCGCGAGGCATAGGGACCAAAGCGCCGCGGATCGACGCCCATCATATCGACGGTCGGTTCACCATCGACAATCCACTCAGCAAGCTGCCAACCGGCACCGCCCGCGGCGGTGATACCGAAGCTGTGACCTTCGTTTAACCAGAAGTTTTTCAAGCCCCAAGCTGGACCGACAATCGGATTGCCGTCTGGAGTGTAGGCGATGGCGCCGTTGTAGACCGTTTTTACACCCACTTCAGCAAAGCCGGGAACGCGACTCATACAGGCTTCAATATGCGGCATCAGGCGATCGAGGTCGCCATTAAATAATTCGTACTCTGACTGATCACTGGGACCATCAACATAACAGCAAGGTGCACCCTCTTCGTAGGGGCCGAGAATAAAACCACCCGCCTCTTCACGCAGATAATAACCCGCATCAGACTCACGCAGTACCGCTTGCTCGGGCAGACCGGCCGCCTTGCGCGCGAGAATATCTGGATGCGGGTCGGTGACAATATATTGATGCTCGACCGGAATAACCGGAATATCCAGCCCCACCATCTCACCGGTTTTACGCGCGAAGTTGCCGGTACAGGAGACCACATGTTCACAGGCGATATCGCCTTTGTCAGTCTTGACTATCCAACTGTGATCCGGCTGTTGCTCAATATCGAGCACAGCAGTGTTGCGATAAATCTCCGCGCCCCTTGCGCGAGCACCTTTGGCCAGCGCCTGGGTCAAATCGGCCGGCTGAATATAGCCATCATCAGGGTGTTGAATGGCGCCAATAATGCCGTCGACATTACACATTGGCCAGGCTTCTGCTACCTGCTCCGGGGTCAGAAAATTAACCTCCACACCTACGGTCTGAGCAACGCCTGAATAATATTTGTATTCATCCATGCGATCTTCGGTTGCCGCTAAGCGGATATTGGAGACCACACTAAAACCGACATTTTGCTCGGTCTCTTTCTCCAGCTCATGGTAAAAATCGACTGAGTACTGATGCAGCTTGCCCACCGAGTAGCTCATATTGAACAGCGGCAATAGGCCAGCAGCATGCCAAGTAGACCCCGACGTCAACTCTTTGCGCTCGACCAGAACAACGTCACTCCAGCCTTTTCTAGCCAGGTGGTAAAGCGTACTGACGCCAACCACGCCACCACCAATTACTACTACTTTTGCCTTTGTTTTCATAGCTGATACTCACCTGTTTGAAGCGGGGTCAATCTTGCAGTGTAACTGCCAATCTGAGCCTGATACGGCGCAATTGCGACAGTTATATATCCGCCCGCGTCATCGTCTGCTAGGCTTGCAGTAGTTTCCCGTAAGTCGTTTTTAGAACAGCGCTGGCCGGTCTCAGAAAGCCGCGGCAGGCATGCTTTACGGAAGATGTTGTCGTCCTGGCGAGGTTGCCAGAAAAACTGATCATTCAGGCCATTTCAAAAGCCTGAGTAATGGAGAGAAAGAGCATGAGTGATATCGAAATCGCCCGTAATGCAACAACCAAACCGATCACTGAAATCGCCGCACGTCTCGGCATTCCCGATAACGCGATTATTCCCTATGGCAGGATCAAGGCAAAAATCGACCCAGAGCATATCGCCGCTCTGAAAGACAAACCCGACGGCAAGCTTATTCTGGTGACGGCTATAACCCCGACACCAGCTGGTGAAGGGAAAACCACCACCTCTGTCGGTCTTACCGACGGCTTAAATCGAATTGGCAAAAATGCTCTAGTCTGTCTGCGCGAGCCGAGCCTGGGTCCGTGCTTTGGCATGAAAGGCGGCGCCGCTGGTGGCGGCTACGCTCAAGTGGTGCCGATGGAAGATATTAATCTGCACTTTACCGGCGATTTTCACGCCATCGGTGCCGCTCACAATCTGCTCTCTGCACTGATCGACAATCATATCCACTGGGGCAATAGTCTTGAGATTGACGCTCGACGTATTGCCTGGAAGCGCGTCGCCGACATGAATGACCGCGCGCTGCGCAGCATTAATTGCGGTCTTGGTGGTCCCGGTAATGGCTTTCCACGGCAAGAGGGCTACGATATTACAGTGGCCTCCGAAGTGATGGCGATCTTCTGTCTGGCTACCGATCTGGATGATTTAAAAGCCCGACTCAACAAAATTGTTATCGGCTATACCCGTGAGCACAAGCCTGTGCACGCCAGCGAAATTCTTGGCACTGGTGCCATGACCGTGCTGTTAAAAGATGCCTTGGCACCGAACCTGGTGCAGACACTGGAAAATAATCCAGCGATTATTCACGGCGGTCCATTTGCCAATATTGCCCATGGCTGTAACTCAGTGATTGCCACCAAAGCGGGCTTAAAGATGGCTGATTATGTGGTCACCGAAGCCGGCTTTGGCGCCGATCTAGGGGCGGAAAAATTCTTTGATATTAAATGCCGCTCCGCCGGTCTGAGCCCGGATGCTGCGGTGATTGTCGCGACGACTCGGGCATTGAAAATGCATGGAGGTGTCGCCAAAGAAGACTTAAACCAGGAAGATCTCAGCGCCCTGCGCGATGGCTGCTGCAATTTGGTTCGCCATATTGAAAATGTTAAAGCCTTCGGTGTTCCAGTGATAGTCGCGATCAATCGCTTTACCCTCGACACCGATGCAGAAATTGCCCTAATTCAGGAAATTGCCCTAGCCAATGGCGTTAAAGCCGTTGAATGCACTCACTGGTCTGATGGTGGAGCCGGCACCGAGCAGTTAGCTCATGAGGTGGTTGATCTGGTGAACAATGGCCACGCCAATTTTGCACCACTCTACGCCGACGATATGCCTATCTGGGATAAAATCAAAACCGTCGCCACCAGACTCTACCGTGCCGATGATATTATTGCCGACCAAAAAATACGCGATCAAATTCGTGACCTGCAAGACAATGGCTATGGTCACTTCCCGGTCTGTATTGCCAAAACGCAATACAGCTTCTCCACCGACCCCAACCGCAAAGGCGCACCTAGCAATCATGTAATGGCTATTCGCGAAGTGCGGCTATCGGCTGGTGCCGGATTTATCGTTGTGGTCTGTGGCGATATTATGACCATGCCCGGGCTGCCCCGAGTACCAGCGGCAAACAGTATTGATATGGATGAAAAGGGTGAGGTCGTCGGACTGTTTTAACTGACCTGTTTTAAGCGCTGTAACAGTGCAGCGGGTGGCCACTAAGCCCCCGCTGCCAATGGCTAAAAGGTAGTGGCGCTAGAAAGGGCCGTTGCGACGTTCAGGATCGCTCCAAAGAGTGGACCAAACTGTGCTGCCGTTAATGTAGAACACGGCATCATCATCAAAGACTGCACGCTGCAGAGGGTTGCCCCACCACTGTTCAATATCGGCTTTAAGCTGTCCTACCTCAACAATTGATGCCGCCGCCGGTCTGTTTTTACTGTCAATTTCAAAGAGCATTAATCGCTGCTCTTCAGTGTAGGGTGCCGTATCAGAATAAAACCCGACGGACACTGGGATAGAAAAACGGTCCGTTGTTTCATCGATTATCTGGTAGGTAAATGCATGGCGGTTGTAGCGTGCCTCGGAGTAACTCCAGTCAGCTCCGGGGACAAGGCTTTTTGAGCCCAATGAAAATGGTGCCGTTAGCGATTCGATATTAAAAAGCTCTAGCTTGACCAGCCCCTCTTCATCCTGACCCAGACCGAGCAAAAGATCATCACTAACCGGGTGTAAAAAGTCTGAGAATCCGGTGACACTGAGCTCGCCCGCTATTTGCGGATCAAGTGGCGCGGACAGATCAATCACATAGAGCGGATCTATCTGTTCAAAGGTTACCAAATACAGCCTGTCGCCAAAAAACCGTGCACCATAAAGATCTTCATTGGGTTTGCCGATGGCAGCCGTTCGTTGCGTATTCGGCAGCGTCGCCACAGTGTCTAGTTGCGGTTTATCTGCCGCCAATTTAAGCACTGAGAGTCGGTGGTCGATGCGGTCATCCGAATTACCGGTTCGCTGACTGGTGACCATGCGCAGATAACCCGCGTGTTCATTGATACGGAAATCCTGATTACCGCTCAGTGCCAGCGCGCCCGCAGCAACGCCGGAGCCAAGATAGTCGAGCTCTGCAGACAGCGAGTAGCTGTGCACCAGAGTCCGCACATCGGTTTCGGTATATTCCACCTGGGCAAGATAGATAGCATTATCACTAACATAGATCCCTGAGGTCGGCTCTAAATAACAGGCTGTTTTTGCCACCGACTGCTTTGCCAAGTCAACGGCGACCAGAAGCGTCATGGTCGGAAAGCCACTGCTCTCTGGCGCCAAACTATTATCTGGATCTGCAATGCGGCAATCAGAGACGCTGAGCAATGCGCTTTCAACACCATTGACCGACATAACCGGCAGCATTTCATCGATTGATAAGTCATTTAGCAGGGCTTCGTTTTGCGCTGCCTGTTGCTCATCCGGATAGTAAATATAGCCCTCCACCTGTGGCGTATGGCGCGCGACCAGATAGACCATATCACCCTGCTTGCGACTGCTGACAAAACCACCTTGAAACACCAACTGCATCTCTCTGTCAGGATTAGTCACGTCACTGATATCGTAGATGTCTAGCGCCGTCGTCTGACCCTGCCAAATAGCCGGATCGGCAAAGGCATCGCCAAAACCACCCCACCAGCCACTGCTACTAATCGACACTAACTGACTGGCATTATTGTATAGCCCTTCAACAGTACGATTATCACTCAGAGGAATCGTGGCAACTTCGTTTGCCGTGGCGAGCTGTGCATCGGTCGCTAGAATGCGAATACTGCGTTCACTATCACCACCGCCTACTGGAATCGAATCAGAGATGGCGATATCTGCCACAGCCATTGCCCGGTCGTCGACAATAAAACAGCAATCCATACTGCGACTCGGCGCAATAAACAGGTGACTGCCATCGTATTTTACGTAGTCGTGTTCATCGACACTGGCTTCCAATGTGTAAGTCGTCGTGTAGTTGCCATCTGCCGCTGGGCTATCTGCGCTCACCGCATCGATCACCATCTCATTGGCATTCATTCTCGCCATATTATCGGCTGTCACCTGCGTGAAACTCTGACGTACGCTTTGCACCAGCTGATCCTGGCTTGTTATTTCAATCAACAATCCTTTGGGTACAACAACGGCAACAGGTGGCTGAGTTGCTTGCGGTGCAGAAGAGCCACCACCACAGGCAGCAATACCCATTACCAGTGGCAAAAATTGATACTTGAGTAGGCGTTTCATAGTCCGTCCTCGCTGTTAAGGTTTAAGCTTATATACAAGCGTGTACGCTACGAATCATAATGTAATTAAGGATGAAAATCTCTGTCGACGCCAGCGATATTAATAGCTTATTTGCAGCAGACGGCAGATCTAACAGCGACCAGAAGTTTGAATAGTAACGGCTTACTTAAAACGCTAAACTTACTTTCCTTTAGATTGATCGCAACAATCTGCGATTACGCAGCAACAAGATTGGCTCCAGAAAATGAACCTGCCGCGCCGAACTAACACTGTCTATCGCTTGTCACTGGCTATCAGCGCCACGCTACTCGTCGCATTTATCGCTGCGGCAGTGATCAGCCCAGCAGCATCGATCGATCCAATTTCGATTAGTCGCACAGACACCGATTACCTCGGCAGCGGCGCCTGCGCGAACTGCCACAGTCAAGCCTATCGGGATTGGCGCGGGTCACATCACGATCAGGCCATGCAGCACGCCACGGCAGCCACCATTAAAGGTGATTTTAATAATGCGGTTTTCGCTGGGTCGGGCGCTTCTGACAGTGGCTCTCCTCACCCTGATTATGAAAACAATGGCGCGCTGTTTTTGAAAAAAACTGATGGCTTTTATGCGCGGCTCGCCACTGCCGACGGCCAGGCCAGCGATTACAACGTGCTCTACACCTTTGGCAGCGAACCCCTGCAACAATATCTGGTGGCCTTCCCGGACGGTCGCTTACAGCAGCTGCCCGTCGCCTGGAACACTCTGACAAATCAATGGTTTGATCCACAGCCAGAATTGCTAGCACAGCCTGGAGAGTGGGTTCACTGGTCTGAGGGCGGCAAGAACTGGAACAGCATGTGTGCCGATTGCCACAGCAGCAATGTGGCGAAAAACTTTGATCTCGTCAGCAATGGTTATAGCACCACAATGGCTGAAATAGATGTCGGCTGTGAAGCCTGCCATGGTCCCGGCCGCGATCATGTGACAGCAGTCAGCTCAGCAACCTTTAATGCCACGATCGACCAGCTGCAGATCGATATGTCAGTCGCAGGGGACTCACAGGTGGTAGTCGACAAGTGCGGCCGCTGCCATGCCCGCCGCCAGCAACTAACCGCTAAATTTGAGCATGGCAGCAATCAACTACTGGATCATTATTTGCCCGCATTACTGACACCGCCGACCTACCACAGTGACGGCCAGATACTCGATGAGGTGTTTGTCTACGGCTCCTTTGTGCAGAGCAAGATGTATCACTCGGGGGTCGGCTGTATCGACTGCCACCAACCTCACAGCGCGCAGTTAAAAGCCGAGGGCAATCAGCTGTGCGTCGGCTGCCACAGCAGCGAGCAATTCGATACACCAAAGCATCATCATCACAGCGCCAACATGACAGCAGATCAACCAACAGATGCAGGACAAGCCGCGGGAGCCCAATGTATTGATTGCCATATGCCCGGACGACTCTATATGGGTAATGATTACCGACGCGATCACAGCTTCCGTATTCCGCGGCCCGATCTCAGCGTCGCACACGGCACCCCCAACGCCTGCAATGACTGTCACGCGAAAGAGACTGCCGAGTGGGCTGCGGAGAAAGTCGAGGACTGGTTTGGCCCACTGCGGCCGGCGCATTTTTCCGAGATTCTGGCAGCAGCTGCCAGTCAGCCCGATCATGCCATCGCCCCCCTCGTCGGGCTGTTAAATGACCTCAGCCAACCGGCTATTGTTAGAGCTACTGCGGCGTCTGCGCTGGCGCCAGCTATCTCGCTGCCGCTGGTTGAGCGCGCTTTGACCCGCGCCAGCAATGACTCGAGTGCGCTGCTACGAACCACCTCAGTGCAAGCACTCAGCGCCAGCACAAACAAAGTGTCAGCGCTCCTCAACCGACTCAGCGATCCAGTGCGCGCGGTGCGAATCGCCGCCGCTCAAGGCCTTGTTGATGTACCGGAAAATCAAATCCCTGCGCCATTGGCAGACGCCTTTGCCGCGGCCAGCAAAGAGTATCAAGTGTCGATGCTGGTGAATGCGGACTTCCCTTCCGGTCGCATGCAGATGGCGATGGATCAGCACCGTCGCGGCAATTTGGATAAAGCAGCCGACCACTATCTAGAGACCTTGAAAATAGACTCTGGCTTCAACGCCGCGCGCATGAATCTGGCGCAGCTCTATTACAGCCAAGGGAAATTAAACGACGCTGAACAGCTCTACAGAGCGGTGGTGGCAATGGAGCCCGAGGCCAGCGATGCGCACTACTCGCTGGGGCTATTGATGGCCGAACAGGGCGATTACAGGCAGGCCGCTGTGTCGCTAAAAAATGCCGCAACTAGCGGCAATAATCCACGCGCCTGGTATAACCTCGCGGTGCTCTACCAACAATCGGGCGAGTCTCTGGAGGCAGAAAAAGCCTATCTTAAGGCACTGGAACTGATGCCCGGAAGCGCGGAGTTTGTCAATGGACTGGTCAGTCTGTATGGCCAACAGCAGCGCTGGTTTAAAGCGATGCAGTTGATTGATCGCGCGCTGGCCAGCGACCCCTCTAACCCTGTCTTGCTGCAACTGAAGCAAGCTGTGGGCCAACGTCTGGGCGCTTAAGCCGCGACTACTTTAGCGCAGCGGCGGCTTTTTCGACTAAGTTTCCTGCATAGTTCATAACGTGAAAAACAATACTCTGCTCATGGGAACCGGTCACGAGATGGGCACCGGGGCCAATCGCGTAAATCGCGACATCTTCGCCACCGTGAGTTTCCGAGCTTCGCGGCACCAAGGCCTCCTGATGAAAACCCCGCGCCTCGGTGTCAACAGCGGTTAAATCCTGACGCCCTGCCAGCGGCTTGCTGTAGTAAGCCATATCCGCATTAGCCTGATCACCCAGATCTCGGAATCCAAGGCCATTGCTATAACCCAGCGTCGTGTAGGGCAGCCCATCGGCATCCAGAGCCGGCGTTTGCGAACCCACATCCACCACTTTGCCCAAAATCGGATTGCCACGTTTTGGATAACCCGCCATGGTAAACACATGACTGTGATCGGCGGTAACAATAATCAAAGTGTCCTCGCGACTGGTCTTATCGAGAGCGGCCTGCACCGCGCGAGAAAGCTCGACGGTATCGTTTAACGCGGTGAAGGCACTGTTAGCGTGATGACCGTGATCGATGCGCCCCGCTTCAACCATCAGAAAAAAACCTTGCTCGTTGTTATCGAGAATATCGATTGCCTTGGTCGTCATTTGTGCCAGCGATGGTTCGCCAGCCAGATCATTTTTGCGATCGGCCTCATAGCGCATATGCGACTCGCTAAACAGGCCAAATAAGCGCTGGCTGCTGCTGGCATCGACAGCGTCAAAGCCGGCTTGATCATATACATAGTCGCCATCTGGGTAGAGCGCCGACCACTCTTCGACCAGATTGCGCTGATCGTTGCGGTCGCCCTCCACAGCACTGTCGGCATCGGGGCTATTGGCCGCCGGATCACTGGGTAAAAATTCGCGGCGGCCACCACCCAATGCCACTTCAATACCATTGCTATCGACACCAGCGTACTGAGCCTCGAGATTACGTTCGAAATTGATCAGTTGCAGTGCAATATCTTCGCAACCAGCGGCGATCGCATCGGCTGGCATCTTGGCCGGGTTTTCCCAGTCGCGATCAGGTGATTTAGCAAAAGTGGCAGCCGGGGTGGCATGAGTCAGTCGCGCTGTCGAGACAATGCCAGTCGAGAGTCCGGCTATCTCGGCCAGCTCCAGAGCAGTAAACAGCTGGTGGCCCGCGGCCGACTCACAGTCGCCTTGACGTACTTGCTCATCGAGACCAATCACTCCGATCTTGGTTTTCACCCCACTTATTATGGCCGTCATGGTACCGGCTGAATCGGCCGTTTGAGCATCGACGTTATAGGTTTTTGAGAGGCCGACAAAGGGGAAGCGACCGAAGCTGAGACTATTCTCCTCGCCGGACAGTCCTTTCTGCTGACCGTCGAAAATCCGCGCGGCAGTGACGGTCGTGACGCCCATGCCGTCACCAACAAACAGAATAATATTTTTTGCCGACCCCGGTTGCAAAGCCAGCCGCTGAGCCTGGCGATTGGTTTCGGCCACTGTCGCCGCGGACTCAACGTACCAACTATTGCTGGTGGTTCCGAGGAAGGCCGGACGTTCAGGTAACTTATGCTCAACAGTGGGTTGCTGTGTCGGATTGCAGGCAGTTATCGCCAGAATAGATAAACCCACAGCGCACTGTTGCAAGCACAGCGGCATTAATTTTTTCATCACAAATCCTAGTGCGAGTCGTTAGCGTTAATGTTGGAGGATAGCCAGCAGCAAAGACAAAATTATGACATCAGCTGGAGTAAAAAAGGAGATTTAATCGAAGTGTAAAAGCTCATCTACATCAAGGTCATACGCTTTGGCAATTTTGAACAACTGCCACAGTGACACAATGGTTTGAGGATCCTGCTCCATCCTCTGGTATTGTCGCAGCGACAACTCGTAATCGGCCATATCTTCCTGCACCAGATTCCGATTGTTGCGCAGCGTCACAATGCGCTTCTGCAGTTTTTCCTGTAACTGCAAAAATTCATCGTAGTAAATGGAGTCAGCATTTGGGCGCTGCATATCAGTTAGCTCGGATACCTATTGACCTAGGACGCCAAGCTTGGCATATTCGAAATCACAGCAACACGCCATGCCTGGCGTCCTCCGTGACGAAAAAAAAGTGGATGTATTACGCTGTCAACACTATGGGGCTCTCTCAAGAGCTAAAAAAGGAACCATTTAAAAGCGCGATTAACAGGCGCTATCAACAAGGAGCCGTAACCAGTGAAACACCACCTCCCTATCAAACTTATCATGACAACTTTATTATCAGTCTGCGCCTTACTTGGCTGTGCAGGTAATTCTAAGCAACCCAATTATGAGCTGGACCCCTACACCTTGACTCGCAGCGCAGTATTCACCCAGCGAGAGCTGATTAACGAGCAGCTCAAGGACCCCGTCAGTATAACTACCCAAGTTCTGCTAAATAGCTACTGTGATCTGGTCACTCACGCGACGATTTACGTGTCCAGTGACAACAGTCCCCAGCAGTGCCAGGATCTGAGTCACAAACAGCGACAGTGTGCCAAAAAATACCATATCTGCATTCGCAGCTGCCCACTCCGCAGCAATGACTGTCAGCCCTGTATTGAGCGCGCCAGAGACTGTCTTACGCCTCAGCTATTGCCATAGGCATAAAAGCCACCCCGCTCTAACGCCCGACGATAGGCCGGGCGCTGCTGGAAGCGCTGACGATATTCGGCAATATTCGGTAGTTTATCCAGTGAATAAAGCAGCGGTGTGATTTCGACGACAAAAGAGAGCTGGATATCGGCGCCAGAAAAGCAGTTGCCGACCAGCCAGTCGACACCCTCCAGCGCCTTTTCTATATAACCGAGATGGCGCTGCAGCTCGTCGGCGATACGCGGTTGCAAGGGGGCACCGGCATCGCCCAAACGCGCTGTGTACATTTTTAACATCATCGGTAGCATGGCGCTGCCCTCGGCATAATGTAGCCACTGCAAATAGGCTTCGTATTCGTCGCTGCCCGCAGCGGGCTGCAACTGTCCGTCACCATAGCGGCGCAAGATATAATCAATAATGGCACCCGATTCGATAATGGTTGCTGCACCATCGCTGAGCACTGGCGACTTACCTAAGGGATGAATCTGTTCAAGTTCTGGCGGCGCGAGATTGGTCTCTGGATCGCGCTGATAGCTTTTTAACTGGTAGTCTAGTGACAACTCTTCAAGTAACCAAAGTACGCGCTGTGAACGGGAATTATTAAGATGGTGGACGGTTAGCATAATAGTTTCTCATATGAGGATAACTGGCTACTGCTCTATTCGGCAGTTCGCTGTGACATAGGTTGGGATGTCAGCGCAGTATACCTAAAAAGCTAGCGCTTAAAACCCGACTCGCAAGGCAATTGTCACGGAGTAATTGTTCTCTGATATTAACCGCTGTAAGCTACAGGCTCGATCGATTCTGCCTCGAGATTACCTTGCCCAAAGCCTTTGTCTACCCAGCGCTGCGTTCAACCCGCAACAATTTTAAATGCCCCAGCTGTAATCAGGCGCTGATACTGCAGGCCGATGCTCAGCCGCAAGTTTATCGCTGCAGCAACAATCACAGCTTTGATCTCGCCCGCGAAGGTTATCTCAATCTGTTGCTGGCTCAGCACAAGCGCAGCCGCAATCCCGGCGACAGCGATGAGATGATTCGCAGTCGTCAGCGTTTCCTTGCGACAGGTCACTACAGCCCCTTATCAGATGCCCTTGTTGGCGCAGTCGCTAACTCTGGGTTGGGCTTTGATCAGACAGTATTGGATCTCGGCTGTGGTGAGGGTCACTATATGCAGCAGCTGCGTGAGGCATCAAATCAAGCTTCAGCCGGGCTTAAACTTTTCGGTATGGATATTTCCAAGTTTGCCGTGCGCCTTGCGGCAAAACGCAAAATCGATGCGCGCCTGGTTGTCGATAGCGTCTATGCGATTCCACTGTTTGAAAATCGCATCGACACCGCTGTCTCAGTGTTTTCACCGATCAGTGCCGAGGAGACGGCGCGAGTTTTAAAACCCGGTGGCAGGCTGATAATGGTTGGCCCTGGAGAAGACCATTTATCCGGACTGACGGCATTAATCTATCAACAGTCTCTGCCCCATCGTGGTAATTATACTGGTCTCGAAAATGCTCAAAAATTTCGCTTACAAGAGCAGATCGAAATTAAACAAACCATGGTGGTTACAGGCAGTGATATTTTAGATCTACTAAAAATGACGCCATACTACTGGCACAGCCGTCCCGAACAACAGGAATTGTTAGCCACGCTAGATACACTTGAGACTCCAATTCACTTTTACCTGAATATTTACCAAAACCAGAGCACCTGACATGACACCAGCAGAAAAACAGTTTTTGGCCCGCAACAAACTGCCCGATTCTTATCTGCTCAGCGCCGAAAAATGGTTTTCGGTGCTAGTCGAAGAGTATAAAACCCCGCGTGATCAACCACTGATTGTCGGCATTAACGGCTCACAGGGCTCGGGCAAATCGACTCTGGCTGACTATCTCTGCAGCATGCTTAGCGAGCGCCACAATATGCGCTGCGTGTCCCTGTCACTGGATGATTTTTATCTGACCAAAGCTCAGCGTCAGCAGTTGGCGAGTGAGGTTCACCCGCTGCTGCAAACTCGCGGCGTGCCAGGCACCCACGATATTTCCCTGGCGTTGAGCACGATTCAGAGTTTGATCGATGGCTCGGCAACAACGGTTATTCCGCGCTTTGACAAAAGTTGCGACGATCGTCTGCCGCTGACGCAGTGTGACCGAATCAGCGGGACGGTAGATATTATTATCCTTGAAGGCTGGTGTGTCGGCGCAAGGCCGCAGTCAGCAGACCAATTACTAGAGCCCGTAAACAGTCTGGAAGCTGAGTGCGACGCCGAGGGAATCTGGCGCAGCAGCGTAAACCAGGCACTGGCAGGAGAGTATCAAACGCTATTTAGCCTGCTTGATCAGTTGATTATGTTACAGGCGCCCTCGTTCGAGACGGTGTTTAATTGGCGCCTGGAACAGGAGCAGAAAATGATTGCGCGACTCGCAGAGGGAGAGATTGAACAGCGCGGAGGCATTATGTCAGCAGCGCAAATCAGCGATTTTATCGCCCACTATCAGCGTATTACCGAACACAGCCTGCGCGAGATGCCGCAACGAGCTGATCACTTGTACCGATTGAACAGTCAGCGGCAGATCGAAGACTACTCGCGTAGAGTAGTAACGGTTTAAAATCCTTAGATTGCCAGTAGTTGTACTGTAACTAATGGTGCTGTAAATAATGGTGCTGTAAATATTGGCGTTATAAAAGCTACGCCGCCAGATTGGCAAACTGACTCACCACCGCCAGTAACTTTCGGCAAGTTATCTGCCCCACCAACTTACCTCTATCGACAACGGGGAGACGGCGATGGCCCTGCTTGATCATAAAATCGGCGACATCTACGACGTCGGCGTGTAATTTACAGGAGTCGACTTGCTCGGTCATATAGTCGCATACATTGCCAATATCGCTGTTGTTATTGTAACTGACGGTAAGAATGGCTCTGAGGCAATCCAGTTCTGAGAGAACACCCAATAGATTGTTCTGATGGTCGACTACACAGACACCAGAAACCTTTTGCTCAACAATCACTTCGATGGCATTAAAAACACTGTCTGTGGCAAACACGGTGACCGGATTGCGTGACATATAGTCACTTAAATCAACAGAACGCAGCATAGCTCTCTCCTAGAATAATAAAGCACAGTTCAATGAGTACTTTATTATTCTAGTCTGAAGAGTCACGCTGTGAACGCTGTTTTGACTAAGAAAAAATCTTAGTGCGCGAAATGTTCACCGACTATGCGTCAAACGCATGACGCAAAACGATGGTTTCGATGCGATCCGGGCCAGTTGAAACCACATCCACTGGCGCACCGATCAGCTCTTCAATACGCGTGATATAAGCGCGAGCCGCGGCCGGCAGGTCGTCAAGCCGCTGCGCACCCACCGTGACGTCACTCCAGCCAGGCATAGTTTCATAAACTGGTGTGATCGCGTCAAAATCATCGGCATGGGTGGGGATACCAGCGTCGCTGCCATCACTATTTTTATAGCCTACGCAGAGTTTGACTTCATCTAACCCATCCAGTACATCTAGCTTGGTCAAGCAGATGCCTGAGATACTGTTTATCAACACTGCCTGACGCAGCGCAACCGCATCAAACCAACCACAGCGGCGCTCACGACCCGTTGTGGTGCCAAACTCATGGCCTTTTTCACCGAGGTATTTGCCGATTTCACAGTGCAGTTCCGTCGGGAATGGTCCGGAGCCGACACGGGTAGTGTAGGCCTTGGTGATACCCAAAATATAATCTATGTAGAGCGGCCCAAAGCCAGTACCCGTTGCGGCACCGCCAGCGGTGGTGTTGGATGAGGTGACGAAAGGATAGGTGCCGTGATCGATATCCAGCAGCGAGCCCTGAGCTCCTTCAAAGAGAATATCGGCACCCGCTTGACGCGCATCGTGGAGAATCTTGGTGACATCGGCCTTCATTGGCAGCAGTGCTGCAGCCCACTCTTTCGCTTCAGCGAGGGTGGCTGCGTAATCGACCGGGTCAGTTTTATAGTATTCAGTGAGGGCAAAATTGTGGTAGTCGACAATCTCTTTTAACTTAACCGCAAAGCGCTCCATATTGGCGAGATCACCAAGGCGCAGTGCGCGGCGTGCCACTTTATCTTCGTAGGCCGGACCAATGCCACGGCCAGTAGTACCAATTTTTGCATTGCCGCGTGCCGCTTCGCGCGCCTGATCAAGTGCGATATGGTAGCGCAATATCAGTGGGCATGAACCTGAAACCTTGAGCCGCTCACGTACTTCAATTCCGCGCTCTTCAAGCATGGCAATTTCTTTCAGCAGGGCATCGGGCGCAACGACAACACCATTGCCGATCACACAGGTAACATGATCGCGCAAAATACCCGAGGGAATAAGATGCAGAGCCGTCTTCTTGCCATCGATGACCAGTGTGTGACCGGCATTGTGGCCACCTTGAAAGCGGGCCACGACAGTTGCTTTATCGGTTAATAAATCAACGATTTTACCCTTGCCTTCGTCCCCCCACTGGGAACCAAGAATAACGACATTTCTACCCATAATAATGCTTGCTCAAAAAAGTTTAGGCGACATAACGTTTAACGCTAGGCCAGCTTTTGAATAATCCACTGACCCTCTTGCTCAACCAGCAAGCGATCACAATTTACTTCGTTACAGTCAAACTGCTGCCTCTCAAATCCCTGCACAACCCGATTACCCTGACTGCGCAACAGGTCGACTTGCTCTGCCAGATTCTGATTACCGGTAAACGGCACAAATATACCGGGCACAGCCGAATAGTCATTGACGCTTTGGCTGACGAGAGATTTTAGGTTACAGGCAAATCCCGTTGCCGGACGGGATCGGCCAAAGGCTTCCCCGACATGATCATAGCGCCCGCCATTACCCAGTGCCTTTCCATAGCCCTGCACATAGGCGGCAAAGACGACGCCAGTGTGATAGTGGTAACCAGGTAATTCGCCGAGATCGAGGTAGATCGTCACATTGCGATTAGCAATGCGCGCGACAATCTCTTCCAGCTGCGCTATTGCCGCCAATACTGCAGTCGGAGCGCCGGCCAGTTTTTCACTGGCAGCGGCCAACACCTCAATACTGCCCGTGAGACTGGGTAGCACAGTTAACCAACCGGCTAGTTGCGGATCGCGGATATTAGATTCAATCCACTGACCGAGTTCGCGCGTCGCTTTGCGCTGAACCAAATCGAACAGTTCGGATTCGCTATCGGCACTAAGACCGGCATCGGCCAAGAGACCACGGAAGATATCGACATGACCTAAATCGAGGTGCACATTTTCAACACCCGCCGTTCTTAAGCTTTGCAGAAACAGTTCAATCACTTCGATATCGGCTGCCAGAGTGGCTTCACCAAACAGCTCGACACCAACAGAGATCGGCGTGCGCGATTCCAATGGACCACGCGGGCGAGTATGCAGAACGGTTCCGGCATAACAGAGCCTACTCGGGCCTTCTCTGCGCAAGCTGTGGGCATCCATTCTCGCAACCTGAGGCGTAATGTCGGCCCGAATCCCCATCATTCGCCCACTTAATTGGTCGGTGATGCGAAAGGTCATCAAGTCAAGATCGGAGCCGGAGCCACTGAGCAGGGAATCGGTAAATTCAACCATCGGTGGAATCACCAAATCGTAGCCCCAGTTATTGTAAAGATCTAAAAGCTGGCGACGCAGATACTCAACACCCTGAGCGCGCTCTGGAAGCACCTCATCGACACCGTCTGGCAATAACCAACGATCTGCAATTGTCATGAATGTTATTTCAACCTCTAGCTTTTAAACTCTACTACTGTGAAACAATCAGATTGTGACGCGGCAAAAGCGGCCTGTTTCAGCGCAAGAAAAACAGCGCTACAGCACCAATTGTCATACTTAAAAAGCCTATTCGACGCATGCTCCGGTCATCGACCGTGGCAATAAGCTGAACCATGTTGCGCCACCTTGCTGGCGACAAAAAGGGCATTATTCCCTCCAACACTAGCATCAGACAAATCGCTGTACCAATATCTTTAAGCACAATGAACTACTCCAAAATCGGCACAAAAAAACCGGGACGGGCCCGGTTTTTAAATTTTAGCAAAGTCGCCAACAATGTGGCAGGAGTTTTTACATTAATTAGGCTAATAACCGGCACAGGACCGATTATTTGCCATCTTGGTTTTGTAAGTACTTAAAGAAGTCACTGTCTGGTGCTACCAGCATAATGTCGCCTTTATTGGAAAAAGAGTTCTTGTAAGCATTGATACTGCGAACAAAAGAGTAGAACTCAGGATCTTTCTGATAAGCGGTGGCGTAAATACCTGCAGCCTCAGCATCCCCAGTACCGCGCAATTGTTCCGCGTCGCGATAGGCGTTGGCGAGTTCAATCGTTCGCTCACGATCTGCCGAGGCACGAATTCGCTCAGCCCTCTCTTTACCGGTGGAGCGCAGCTCAGTCGCTTCTTTCTCACGCTCAGCAGTCATACGCCTAAATACCTGACTACTGACTTCCTGAGGCAGATCGATTCGCTTAACTCGCACATCGACTACTTCAATACCCAAGCTGCCGAGTACCGACTCATTCAAATCGAAAGTGATATCCTCCATCAGTGCGTCGCGTTCACCAGAGACCACTTCATGCAGCGTGCGAGTACCAAACTGATTGCGCAGGCCGTTGTTGACACGATTAGCCAGACGGTTATGCGCCACTGTTTCAACTCCACCAGTCGCTTTGTAGTAAGTCTCAACATTGGCAATACGCCATTTTGCATAGGAATCAACAATTAAGCGTTTCTTCTCAACCGTGAAAAAACTAGCTGGCTGCGCATCCACCGTTAAAATACGTGCATCGAATAGACGCACATCGTCTGCCAACGGTATTTTGATATGCAGACCTGGCTGAATATCAGCTTCAACTAAACGTCCAAACCTCAGCTTTACACCGCGCTCCGTTTCACTCACCACATAGAGGGTGCTGCTGGCCGCGATTAACAAAACACCGAGGATGATTACCGACTTTAATACATTACTCATCGTCTTCTCTCCATTGATGTCGGCTCGACATTGCGCTGTAGCTTTTCAAGAACCTGATTGGTAATTCGATCAATCATTTGACCATTGCTTTCATCAGATCGTAATTTCGATTGACTACCCTCTTGAATCAACTTGTCGAGCGGCAGATAAAGCATATTGTTGCCACTTTCCGTGTCGACCAGAATCTTGGTGCTGTTCATCATCACCTGCTCAACGGCGTCGATATAAAGTCGCTCTCGAGTCACCTTTGGTGCTTTCGAGTATTCGGCCAAAAGGTTGGTAAAGCGCTGCGCCTCACCTTCCGCTTTGGAGACAACCTGAGACTTATAAGCGCCTGCTTCTTCACGCATACGCTGAGCTGCACCACGCGCTTCAGGAATAATACCGTTGGAGTAGGATTGCGCTTCGTTAACCAATCTCTCGAGATCTTCGCGCGCCTTAATGACATCATCATAGGCCGCTTTAACCTCAGTCGGCGGACGCGCTTCTTCGATATTGATTTTGACCACATTGATGCCGCTGCCATAAGTATCGAGAAGATCCTGAAGCTTTTCAGCAGTAGACAGAGCGATCTGCTCACGACCAGTAGAAATGACGCCATCCAAACCGGTACTGCCGACGACATGGCGCAGCGCGCTATCCGTGGCATGCTTGAGACTGATCTCTGGATCGCGAATATTGAGCACAAAACCCTTGGCATCAATAATGTTGTACTGAACCGTCAATGAAATCTCGACAATATTTTCATCCTGAGTCAGCATCAAACCACGCGCAGAATATTGTCGCTCTTCTGTTACTCGCACGGTATAGACCGAGTCAATCAACTTGGGATTCCAATGTAAACCCGAACCCACAGTGTCATGATATTTACCCAGCCGCAGCACCACTGCTTGTTCTTTCTCATCGATCTGGTAAAAGCCCATCAAGCCCCACAGCACCAGCAGCACCGCAAAGACGATTGGGAGTATGTTTTTGCCCTCAGGCGCATTGGATCCGCCGCCAAATCCGCTAAATTTTTTCTTCAGCAGATTAAATGCTTCGTCAAGATCTGGTGGACCATCATTGCCTCGCTTGCCACCCCATGGGTCTTTACCGCCACCCGGTTCATTCCAGGCCATAATTGTTCTCCAAATTAAGTAATGTCTTACCAACGACTAAGATATTTTAGCCGCGGCACAAGTCTAAAGCCTTTGCCTGCAAGTAGCTACAGTGCGATCAAATCCTTTAAATTCAACCCTGAACTCTTGAGCAGACGCAAAAAATCAACCTCGGGAAGCTTGACCTCGAGGTTTATTCGCCCGTTTTCATCTACCTGCTCATTTAATACGGCTTTGTGGCTGTAAAGGGATGCCCGCAATGCTCCCTGAGCTGGCAATAACTGCAATGTTTTATGAACAAATTGTCCGGGTAACCGTTCTGCGACTGCCTGAAGAAGCAAATCAAGGCCTTGATTATTTAACGCCGACAACCAAACCGCAACTGGCTGACCCTCCGCGTTGCGATCAATTCGCACCACGCCATCATCAAGCAGATCAACTTTGTTATAAACCATAAGGGTCGGCAGTTTATGCGCATCAATTTCTTTAAGCACTTCTTCGACGCGCTTAATATTGGTGGCGCGATCTTCCGCTGCCGCATCAACCACATGCAATAGCAGGGTTGCGTTGGCCGCCTCTTCCAATGTAGCGCGGAATGCATCAACCAACCGGTGGGGCAAATGACTAATAAAACCCACAGTGTCGGCAAAAATAACCTGACCTTGCTCGGGAATATCCAGCTTGCGCATGGTTGGATCAAGGGTAGCAAACAGCTGATTAGCGACAAATACATCAGACTGAGTCAGTGTGTTAAATAGCGTCGATTTACCCGCATTGGTATACCCCACCAAAGACACTGCTGGCACATCCGCTCGCACTCTGGCGCGGCGTCCTTGGGCGCGCTGCTTGCGTACTTTTAACAACCGGCCCTGAATCGTTTTAATTCGTTCCCGCACCATACGACGGTCAGATTCGAGCTGAGTTTCACCTGGACCGCGCAGACCAATACCGCCCTTCTGGCGCTCAAGGTGAGTCCAACCGCGAACAAGACGTGTGGATAGATGCTGAAGTTGCGCCAATTCGACCTGAAGCTTGCCTTCGTGGGTACGCGCTCGCTGGGCAAAAATATCGAGAATTAGACCGGTCCGATCCAGTACCCGGCACTTGAGTTCAGCCTCAATATTGCGCTCTTGGCTAGGTGATAAGTTGTGATTGAAGATTACCAGCTCGGCACCATGGCTATTCACTGCGGCGGCAATTTCTTCCAGCTTGCCAGTACCAACAAACAATTTGGCGTGCGGTGAGGTTCGCGACCCAGTCATAAATTGCACTGGATCGCCGCCCGCAGATAACACTAATTCTTCAAACTCTCGTGGATCTTCAGGTTCGGACTCGCTATTCAATTTCAGATGAACAAGAACCGCTCGCTCGCCAAATTCTGGTCGTTCAAAAAATAAGGTCACGCTAGTTAATAATCGTCAGCGTAATTTCCACCATCATTGTCAAAACCACCCTGACCAGGTGTTCCGGCCGCACCGGTGATTGGCAGCTTAACCACACGTGAAGGAACGATTGTTGATATGGCGTGTTTGTAGACCATCTGGCTGACGGTATTTTTCAGCAGTACCACAAACTGATCAAATGACTCTACCTGTCCCTGTAGTTTGATTCCATTAACGAGAAAAATGGAAACCGGGATGCGTTCTTTCCTTAACACATTAAGAAAAGGGTCTTGTAAGTTATGCCCTTTTGACATTTATACTTCTCCTTATAAGATTACATAACACTGCAATTCTTGCAGTAAAAAGCAGATCAAACTCGATCTGCAACGATGTCAGCTGACTCCATCATAATTTTCCGTCTGCTGGGTATATATGGGTGCTGAAGCCAGTTTTTTCAAGGCCACGTCTACCAGTTTAGCAACAGATAATAGACCTGTCTCATTATCTACCTCTATTTCACAACTGGCCGGCCAGTTTCTCAGCCAAGTAATCTGCCTTTTCGCCAATTGCCGCGTTGCCGCAATACCCTTTTCAACTGCGTCCTCGAGACTGCACCGCCCTTCCAGATACTGCCATATTTGTCGATAGCCAACCGATCGAATGGCAGGTAGATTTTCATCCAGATCTCCGCGCTGAAAAAGCATCCGCACTTCCGCTTCCAGCCCGTCCATGATCATTTGATGAAACCTAGTCTCTATACGGTCATGCAGCAGTTTTCGATTTTTCGGCAGCAATACAATTTGCTTGATTGCATAAATTTCTGCGAGACCGCCAAGATTTCGTTGTCGGCGCAGTACTGACATAGGTACACCGCTTATTCTATACACCTCAAGCGCTCGCTGAATACGTTGCGAATGATTGGGGTGCAAACTGGCCGCCGTCTCTGGATCCACCGCGCGCAATTGCTCATGAACCGTCGCCCAGCCAAGCTTGTCGGCTTGCTCTTGTATCTCGGCACGAATCTCGGCGTTGGCGGAAGGCATGTTAGACAACCCTTCAAGAAGCGCTTTAAAATAAAGCATGGTGCCGCCGACCAGCAGAGGAATCTTGCCTCTGGCGGTGATCTCCCGCATTTCTTGAGAAGCATCGGCAATAAAATCAGCCGCCGAGTAACTCTCTAGGGGGTCTCGAATATCAATCAGCCGGTGAGGGGCTACCTTCAGGGTTGCCTTGTTGGGCTTGGCGCTACCGATATCAAGCTGACGATAGACCTGAGCTGAATCAACATTAATCAGCTCAACAGGCAGATGTTGTTGCAACGCAATCGCCAGATCGGTCTTACCGCTGGCTGTCGGCCCCATGATAAAAATCGCCTGCGGTCGCTCTGACGTGGCCACCCCCTCAGCGCCCTCTTAAAAACAGTTTGTCGAGCTGATCAAGCGTCAACTGCGACCAGGTGGGCCGTCCATGATTACACTGACCGCTGCGCTCGGTCGCTTCCATATCGCGCAGCAAGGCATTCATCTCTGGAATACTGAGCTTGCGATTGGCGCGCACTGAGCCATGGCAGGCCATGGTCGAGAGTATTTCATTGATATGGTCTCTGATGCGCTCAGAGTTGCCATGCTCGAGCAGGTCGGAGAGCACATCGCGCAATAGGGCTTCGACTTCTGATCCTCGCAGAATCGCCGGAATCTGTCTGACGATCACGCTCTCTGTGGCGGCCCGTTCGACGACAAATCCCAATTTGGTAAATACATCATTATGCTGCTCGGCGGCATCCGCTTCGCGCTGACTGACGGCGAGACTTTCCGGCACCAGCAGTGGCTGAGAAATCAACCCCTGGTCATCAAATGCACCCTTCATACGCTCATAGGTAATCCGTTCGTGAGCGGCGTGCATATCGACAATAATTAACCCTTGGCTGTTCTCGGCGAGAACATAAATGCCTTTTAATTGGGCAATGGCATAACCCAGCGGTGGAATATCCTGCCGCTCACCCTGCTCATCGGCAGCTTCGGGGAGATTGATGCCGCTAGTCGAGTAAAGGCTCTGATAGTTTTGCATCGACGGACGTGAACCCAACTTAGATCCAGCGGAGCCCGCTCCCAAATGCGATTGAGCGGAAAACTGCATCGCCGGCTGCCATTGCGGCGCCGCTTGCCAATCGGGCGCCGCTTGCCAATCGGGTGCCGGCTGATTGACCATCCCTGGCGATTGCTGGCCACTGGCACCGAGCTCATCGGCGCTGCTATTGGATTGCAGATGATCCTGAGGGCGATCTTCAGCCAGTGCCTTTTTTAACGTACTGGAGATAAAACTATGAATCGAACCACTTTCACGAAAACGCACTTCATGTTTAGTCGGGTGGACATTAACATCGACATCCGCTGGCGTAATTTCGAGAAAAAGCACAAAGGCTGGATGGCGGCCGTGGTAGAGAACATCCTGATAGGCCTGACGCACCGCATGAGAAACCACTTTGTCGCGGATACAGCGACCATTGACAAAAAAGTGCTGCAGATCTGCCTGACTGCGGGAGAAAGTGGGCAGGCCAATCCAGCCCCATAGCCGCAGCCCGGGACGACTATTGTCTACATACAGCGCCTGCTGCATAAAGGTGGTGCCGCAGATATCCGCTACTCGCTTCTCCTGCTCTAGCTGTGTGTTGGCCGGTCGCAAGCTAAGCTGCGCGCGCTGATTGTGACGAAGACTAAAGGCGACATCAAAACGGCTGAGCGCGAGTTTTTTAATACTGTCGTCAATGCGATTGTATTCGGTCTTTTCGGTGCGCAGAAATTTGCGCCGCGCTGGCGTATTAAAGAATAGGTCGCGCACTTCAACGCTGGTACCAAGGGGATGCGAAGCGGGAGAGACTTCCACTTCCATATCGCGCCCCTCTGAAACCGCTCGCCAGGCGCTGCCAGCACCACTGTTAGAGGTCAAACTGAGGCGTGATACCGAGGCGATACTGGCCAGCGCTTCGCCTCGAAAGCCAAGAGTGGATACAGCTTCGAGATCTTCCAGGTCATCGATTTTACTGGTTGCGTGACGACTCAGGGCCAGAGCCAGATCGTCTTCGCCAATACCGCAGCCGTCATCACGAATACGGATTAACTTAACCCCGCCCTGCTCAATATCGATATCGATACTCTGAGCACCGGCATCAAGACTGTTTTCCACGAGCTCTTTTAATACTGAGGCCGGGCGCTCCACCACTTCACCAGCAGCAATCTGATTGGCCAATTGCGGGCTGAGAACTTTGATGATGGACATAAGCATTGGCCTTCTATTGGCATGTTAAAAAATGCAATGGCACTTCATTGAGTGACTAATTGGCCCGGTGTTACCCCGCTGGGATAAGTATTTTCTGACCGACTTTAATCGTACTGGAACGCATTTTATTATAGCTCAGAATACGTTTTACCGAGGTATTGTAGCGCTGCGCTATATCCGACAACGTGTCACCGCGGGCGATCACATAGCTGCGCACACGAGCATTTTTGCTCGCCGCAATGGAGGTGCCGGCTGGCGGGTGGTCGCTAAAGTAATCAACCAGACCGACGTAAATCGCTTGAGCCATTTTTTGCTGATAGGCGCCATCACTCAGGCGACGGGCCTCAGTGGGATTGGAAATAAATCCGGTTTCAATTAACAGCGAGGGAATGTCTGGGGACTTGAGCACCAAAAATCCAGCCTGTTCCACCTTCTTTTTATGCAGACGCGCTACGCCCCCCATATTTTTCAACACGTAATCGCCGGCATCTAAGCTGCTGCTCAGGGTTGCCGTCATTGACAGGTCGAGTAATACCTCAGCCAAGGCATCATCTTTGTCGCCGAGGCTCAGTGAACCTGCGCCACCAATTAAATCGGCACGGTTTTCCTTACCCGCCAAATAACGCGCCGCTTCACTCGTGGCGCCCCGAGTGGACAGCGCATAGACTGATGCGCCATTCGCTTTCGGGTTATCAAATGCGTCAGCGTGAATGGAGATAAAAAAGTCAGCTCGTTTATCATGAGCTATTGCAGTGCGTTTGCGATGAGCTAGGTAATAATCACCTGTACGCACCAGCTCACCACTGAAATCGGCATTCTGGTCAAACAGACGCTCGAGACGCTTAGCGATCTGCAGCGCAACGACTTTTTCACGAACTTTTTTCGGACCCAGCGCGCCGGGATCTTCTCCGCCATGACCCGCATCAATTGCCACCACGATACGACGATTGTCTTTTGGCAGTGTTTTACCGGTCGATTTATTCGCTATGCTCTGCACATCATAGAGATCAATTACCAAACGATCACCATACTGCTCATAAGCCTTAAGAGTAAAACTCTTAACACTAACGGGATCTTTGAGATCAAATACCACTCGCAGATCTGAACTGCCCCTGAGCCCTGATCGAATAGCACTAATCGGCGTTGAGGCAATATCAAGACTCTCGAAATTTGCTTTTTGCGTGGCATTTTCAATATCAATAACGATACGGTGAGGGTTATCTAGGGTAAAAATATTGTGCTTAACGGCGCCACTTAGATCGAACACCAAGCGGGTATTATCCGGCGCGCGCCACAGCCTGACGCTCTCGACATCGGCCGCAAAACTGGGGACAATCCAGACCAGTGCAAGGCAACTGGTCAAAAACCCGAGTAGTGCTGTCTTTGTTATCTGCACACTAAACCCCATTGCCTTCACTATCGAGTTGAGAAATAATCCTGGCAGCCCGTTCGGAGGCACCACCCAGAGTGAGCAGCCGACCATCGCCCTGTTGGATAATTTCAATCAGTATATCCGCTTCAGGCATAAATCCAGCGCCGCGCTCAGGCCATTCTATCAAGCACAGCCGCGATCCCACCAGATAATCCTGAAATCCCATGTACTCAAGCTCTTCTGCGTCTATCAGCCGATAAAAGTCGAAGTGGCAAACCTTGCCCAGCGACAAATCATAAGGCTCAACCAAAGTATAGGTTGGACTCTTGACCGGTCCAATGTGCCCTAAACCGGTCAAGATGCCTCGACTGAGGGTGGTTTTGCCAACACCTAGATCGCCTTGCAAGGCGATTAACAGGGCCTGATCTGGCATTTCCGTAGCGCGCTGCTGGGCAAGCACAGCCGTGATCGCCGCGGCAATACTCGCGCCAAACTGTATCATCGTTTCTTCACTAACCAGTTTCAGAATCAATTGAGTTTGCCCATTAGCCACAGCGTCACACTCTGCTTACACGACGTCGCTGTTTAACAGCTTGCGCAGATAACACAGGACATCTGTTGCAGTAAGCCCGCGCATTCCCTGCTCTTCCACCGCCATATCTGCCGCTGCCGAGTGCAGGCAGCAACCAAGCTGCGCGGCCAGTTGAGGCTCAAGACCCTGCGCTAACAGCCCGCCGATAATTCCCGAGAGAATATCGCCCATACCGCCAGTCGCCATTCCAGGATTGCCGTAGGGGCAAACCATAATAAGCTCTTCACCTGGCGCAGCAATCAATGTACCTACCCCTTTTAACAGAACGACGGCATGGTATTTTTCCTGTAATTGACGCACAGCTGCAAAACGATCCGCCTGCACCTGTTCGATGCTGATATTTAATAGGCGCGCAGCCTCGGCGGGATGGGGTGTCATAACCCAGCGACTGCCATC
>ERZ807291.2618-NODE-2618-length-26790-cov-13.733458_pt1 | contig 26790 bp, 2 predicted proteins | sample MGYA00521257_ERZ807291 | MGnify/ENA primary metagenome ERZ807291 (study PRJEB31413, sample SAMN03169783) | marine metagenome | biome: Marine; feature: Water; material: Subsurface seawater | place: North Sea | collected 2011-04-28 | depth 1 m m ...
CAACAGTCTATTTTCCCGGTGATCGCTTTACTATTGTTTATAACAATTCAATCTCAGGAGTAGATTTCTTTGAGAGTTATTATTTTTCGGAGTCTAATAGAACTATAAATTACGGATCTGCAGGATCGCAAGCACTGGGCACTCCCAGTCTTTTTCTTTTTCCTGACGATGGAGGAGGAGTTAACCCGTTGGAGGTTCCCTTATCCACAGAGTTCCGTGGAGATCAACCGTTCAACTTAAATGCCTTAGTTTATGACGGGAATGGTTCAATCGTTTCTACAGTTATAGATTGGAATATTAGCTTAGACTTCAATGCATCTGATGGAAACAATAGTCGAGTTGTACAACTCGAAGATTCCTTGGGCAATCGAGAGCTCAATGCATCAGGAGAACAAGTAAGGTTATACCTTTATTCAACATTACGGAAAGGTGTGGGAACCGTACACGACTTTGAAATATTGGCTGGCGGAAGTGGTTACAAAGAGGGTGATCGATTACGCTTTTCAGCAGGGTATGGGTTTGATGCAAATATAACTGAAATTGATAATAGCGACGGCGCGATTACAGGAATTCAAGTCAACCATCGTGGGTTTGGTATTCCAGAAACTGCAATTTTGTCCATTTGGGATGCGAATTACAGTAATCATTCCTCAGGTTTTGGTGCTGTCATTAAGCCGGTTTTTCCGAGTGGAATTTTAGTGCTAGAAGTAAACGCGTCTCTAAACGATGGCACTGAACTTCGTAAAGAGTTGCGAATTCGGCCTGCTACAGGAAAATATTTGAGTAGTAAAGAAAAGTGGCTTAATAAATACTTGGATTCTTTTATGATAATGGATCCAACTTGGTGGGAAAGTGATGCCAATGACGACGGAGGAGGCACTAATGAAGATGAATGGAAATCAGGTACAAACCCTTTAAGTTCGGATACTGATTTGGATGGTAGGCCGGACTTTAGCGAACCATTGATTGATCAACCCGGGTTCTTGGGCTTTACATCAAATCCCTTGATATATGATACCGACGGGGATGGTTGGAGTGATGGCAAGGAAGAGCTAGAAGGCACTAATCCAAGATCTAAAGATACAGACAAAGATGGATTAGCGGATCCTATTGATTTAGACCCTCAAAGTGCATCAGGAGGTGGCATTATTTCTGGTAGAATTTTCAAAAAAAATGTTTATGGAAACAAGCAAGTTTACTTTAGGTTTTCAAAAGCTTCAGATATTAATGAGACTTACCCTCCGTGGGAGTCTAGTTGGACTGGAAGCCCCACAGTCTATTATCTTACCGGATTGACAGATGGAGACTATACAATCCAAGCATTTGTCGATTTAGATGATGAATCTGGAAATTACAGTCTAGGTGAGCCAATTGCAGAACAAAATGTTACGCTTTCTTCCGGGGAAAATGTTTATGGTAAGAATTTGATACCTCAAGACTTCATACCTAGAGTCTACTTTTTTGATCCATCCTCAAATACTTCAGATTATGGAATAACTGTGGTCAATGGCAATTATCAGGATGGAATAGGTTATTTAGAACAAAATATAACAATAGAATCAAATTCAACTAATGCTCAAACACTCAATGAATTTGAATGGGGGGTAGAAGCATATGATCCATCATACGGAAGGACTACGAATTTAAATTCATTAAGGGGGATAACCTTTGAGCCCTTAGAGGGTAACTTTACCTCTTATCTTATAAGTCCTGATGATAATTCCGCTGCTGATGATAATATCACTGCTATGTTTAATCTTGGTGCTGTTCCTGTCGGATCTTACTCCCTGGTTTATGCCGCAAAAGATGAGTTTGATAATTATTCAGAATTAGTAGCTGTCCAAAATATAGAAGTGAAGGATGCGCAACCTCCCTACCTCACCTTACTCATGCAAGGTAGTGGCTTGACTACTTTGCCGTCTTCATTCGATGAAGCCAAAGGACTAACTTATTCAAATAACAGTGCTGTAATGGAATGGAATGTTACTGAATCCTTGCTCTTTAGTGATCAATGGGATGATGAGTCGAACGTAATCATACGGCTGTTTGATGTAAAAAATGGGTTTCAACAGGAATTTGATAATGAAAATCAACCGGATTGGAATGTATCAATCAAATATTTTGAAGGCACATGGGATTACAGTTTTGATTCACCTGCGGATATTGAAGATAATATTAATCTGATTTCCATCCCAATACCTTGGGTCGACGCAAATTCATCATTTGACATAAATACTTCTGAGGAAGGAACATATAAACTGAGTTTTCACATAACTGACCAAACGGGAAACTATTTAGATTATGATTTGTATATTTTGGTCAAGCCCGCAGTTGTCGCTAAAATTACTGCTGTAGATGGCTACCTTAGTAACGCAACCGTTATTTTCGATGCAAATGGGGATGGAATTAATGATTTAAACAGAAATTTTTACACAAATAGTTACGGTCAGGCAAAAATTATTCTTAGCCAAAAAGAATTAGACACTTTTGATCTCAACGGAAATGGAAGTCTTGATTCTAACGAAGGAAAATTTGTCGTTTCTGGTGGAATAGACACAAGTACCGGCGTTAAATTTTCTGGTAAGTTGATCGCCGATGCCAATTCATCCGTAGTCTCCCCTTTAACTACAATGATATCGAAATTGATGGATTTAGGATCCACCAAAGATGATGCTCTGGTAGCACTTGCTTTGGCACTTGAGTTAGATTCAACTATCGACTTCACCAACTATGACCCGATTGAAAAAGCCTTTCAGGGAGATACAAGGGCAACGGAGGTGATGATGGCTAATTTAAGAATGGCCAATCTAATAAATCAATCGGAAGGCTTGTTGTTAGCCTTATCAACGGATTACCAAGGATATTCAGTTGGTACAAATTTGTTAGAGCAAATAGCCATTGGCCTGCAAAACCAAACCTCCGGAGGTTTATTTATTTTAGAAAACGCACTTGTCGAAGCATTACCTCTTGCTCTTGCCTCGATTGGTACTGCCGGAGAGTTAACCTTGGAAGATCAGCTAGGAATGTTTCAACTAATGGCAGACTTAGATAATGCAATTTCCGCAAGTGAAGAAAGTTTAGAATTTGATGAACTCATGAGCCGCCAAAAAGAGTTAATAGAAGAACTAGACAAATTACTTCAAACGGTAAATGGTGCTGATGAAATCGTTACCCTCAGAAATTACGACCTTTACATTTCTAACGGACAAGGAGGTCTTGCTGGGCCTTCTGGCACCTACCCATACGGTTCAAAAATTACCATAACTGCCGAACCCGAAACTGGATACTTTTTTAAGTCTTGGGAAGGAGAGGGCGTTTTTGATTTAAATGCTAGCTCTACTTTCGTGCTTATGACAGCAGACAGAAACCTAACCGCTCATTTTCAACCGATCATCTTTGAGGTTCAATTAAGTGCAACTCACGGTGGTGAAGTAGTTGGAGGAGGCAATTTTGACTACAACCAAATGATCGAAATAGAAGCGTCTCCTGAAATAGGATACGAGTTCTTAGGATGGTATAAAGATGAATTGCAAGTCGGCAAAGACCTAAATCACAAAATATTAGTAACCGAAGCTGCGTCTTATGTTGCTCAGTTTGCCTTGTCTGGCGTTACAATTGAACTAATCCCTGGAACAGGTGGTGATGTTTTTGGTGCAGGGAAGTTTTCTTTTGGCGACAATGTTCACATACAAGCTCAACCTTATGATGGATATGTTTTTGACAAGTGGGTTGGTTCAAATCTCAATTTGCCAACATCCCCGTCGTTACAAATAGAGCTCCTCGAAGATTTATCTTTGACTGCACTTTTTAAGCCAAAAGCTCAGGGTCTTTTTTCAGTTAGTATTGATTCACTACCCATTCAGGGAGGAACAACGATAGGCTCAGGTGCTTATGAACTTGATCAGTTGGTTGACCTTTCCGCTATCCCTTTGCCGGGTTACAAGTTTCAAAACTGGATAGGCGAAGAAGTGACCAATCTTAATGATGCTAACACAACCATACTTGTTGCTAAGGATCATCATTTACAGGCAGTATTTTCAATAATCGAACATGAATTGAAAGTTATCCCATCTGGTGGTGGTATAGCATTAGGTTCTGGAAGTTATGGTTATGGGAATTCTGTCAATATTTCAGCGATCGCCAACGCTGGTTATCAGTTTTTATATTGGAGTGGCAAAGGTGTTGAGTATCCATTTAATCCGTCTACAACTGCTGTTATTTTTGGTGATACTGTTATTGAGGCAAAATTTTCCAACCTTAGGCATAACTTACAAATATTTGGTTCGCTCGGTGGCGTCACTCAAGGTTCGGGTAATTATCCTCATGGAACCAAAGTGAAAATTGAGGCCAAGCCGGCCACTGGGTATCGTTTTGTTGGTTGGTCTGGTCTTGATGAAGATAGTGCAGTTCTACCTGCAGTATCTTTTTCTTTGGTGAGTGATTTAAACATTACTGCTCACTTTGAATTAACGAATAACTTTTTCACCCCCACCGGTCAGGATTTCTTTATTTGGATAAACCAGTTGAAAGATTCGCAGTTGAAAAAGCTTTATGAAGTTAAAGGTTCGGATAGAGATGGAGATTCAATTTCTTACACTTTACATTCAGAAAATATTGATTTGGATGAAGATCAAAACCCTCTTTTTAAGGTAAGCCAAGATGGAATATTTAGTCTTTCTGATCTTGACGAAGTAACCAAATCTGCTGGCCATACTTACATTTTACCCATCCTGCTGGAAGACGACGGCGGAAAAAGCTCAATTTTAGAAGGAAGAGTTAAAATTGGATATAATTTTATTTTAGAAAGTTTGGAACTTGGCTCAGGTTGGTTCGATTCTGAATGGCTTGGCATTTACTATCCAACTGCCAATGATTGGCTTTACCATAGGCGCCTAGGTTGGCTTTATTTTTACCCTTCGGAAGGTGGAGCGTATTGGCTTTGGGATATGACTACGGAGAATTGGTTATGGACAAATAAGACCTTCTTTCCTTGGGTTTATTCTCAGGATCATTCAAATTGGATATATTTTAAATTGGATCTAGCAAAGGTTAGAACTTTTGACCACAATTCACAAGAGTGGAAGATGAGATAACATGAAGACGTTTATTAAAATACAAAATATCTTAATTGCCCAAATAATATTTTTATCGGTCATCCAATTGCATGCACAGGACGATTCTAATTACGTCGACTTGGGTATCCGTTTCAGCACTGCTCCTCCAACTGAAGTAAAAATTAACGAAGTATTTTCTGTCCAAGCAGAGGTTTATTTGGACTCGAATACAACCACAGTACCCGCTGGTGAAACTGTAACCGCTGAGGTTACCTTGGTGGATCCGGACGGATTCATCATACAATCAGTCCCTCAGACTTGGAGTGGTTTTAACGAGGATACCGCCGGTACAATTGCTAACGAGTCAGGCCAACTTCTTCTTCAGGTTCCTTGGTCGCAAGCTAGCAAGTGGTCTGAAACAGCTTTATGGAAAATTGTATTACGATTAACCGCCAGCTCGGTAGAATCCGATCTTGGGGATAATTTAGCTGAACACAGCTTTTCTATACAACTTCCAGACCTAGATGTTTCCATTAGCAATGTAACCTCAACTGATCCCTTGACTGGTGCAGAAACGACTAACTTTGTACCCAATACCAACTATACGGTCTCCGGAACCGTTACCAATACTGGAGAGGTAATGACTCAACCATCTGTTCGCACCGCAGTTGTTGCTCAACTCAGAAGGCTCGTCCCTCTCACAGAAGGTCAGTACGGACTAGGTACTGTGATGGATGAACAGTCGATAGTTTTTCCAAGTGCGGACGATCCCTTGCTGTATCTTCCCCCTAATGCAAGTAGCGAATTTACGATAGGAAATTTGTTTCTGCCCGCCGATGCCACCGGTTCATTTGTTGTAACTCTAGAGGTAAACCCTGCAGATACTGTAGGTGGTAGAATCATGATGGAGCAATCCTACACCAATAACTTCCGGGTTTTCCCGTCTGTTCCAGTAGATGAAAATAGCGATGGAGAAATAGACTTTTATCAGGGAAATATCATTGAAGTTGGTTCAGGGGATGAGAATGCCACTAGTTTCCCTCAATTGGAATTTGTTCCCAACAGTTATAACGGGGAAAAAGGTACTTTTCGTGGGCTTGATCCAGCCTTTATATCTTTCGCAATACGAAACAACGGAACTCGCCCAGTAGCTGTAGGAGATAAAATTTCTTCATCGGTATTGTTGTCAAAAGATCTTGAGGTAGATGAGAGTGATTTCGTATTGCGTGAGTTTAATTTGGGGGGGGACGGAATAGGCTTTGGTATGCTCGCTGGTGAAACTATAAATTTAACATGGTTTCAACAATTGCCTGATAATTTTGAAGGAGATTATTACTTACTCATCGAGATATCCAATCATGGTGAGTCTCAAGTTTTTCCGATGGATTCAACTCCCTTAATATCTATCAGCTCACAGAATGCAGGTACGACTTCAATAGTACGAACCGCTGTAAATAACGGAACTTTTGCTGAAAGGCCTAGTACAAGTCAAAGTGGCAGGTATGTAGTTTATGAAAAAAGCGTAGAAAATGCAGGTCAACTAAAACAGCAAATTTATCTAATGGACCTACAGACTCCAGACGCCCAACCCCTGCTTATTTCCCGAGCCTTCAATCATGGGGGTGGAGGAAACGGAAATAGTTTTCGCCCTCGTATAAGTTTGGACGGAAATACCATAGTTTTTCATTCATCATCCACGGATTTGGTTCCAGGTGATACTAATAATAAAGAAGATGTCTTCCTTTATCGGGTTGCGAATAATACGATTTTAAGAGCGGTTAACGCTTCGAACCAGCAGTTGAATGGACGCAGCCTTTATGCAGATGTCAATGGTGACGGAACAAAGATTGTTTTTGAATCGGATGCCACTAATGCAGATTTAACGAAGGATGTTAGTGGTGGGGAAATTTTTCTTTGGGAGTTAAGCCAGTCAAGTAGCGGCACTATAACTGCACTGACCAACGGGAACAGAAACTCGTATAATCCATCCATTGATTCTAGCGGCAATCGAATAGTATTTGATTCTTTTGCTTCAAACCTGCTTGCAATGGAAGAGTATGATAATGGGTCATCTTCTATAATTGACTCGGATGACAATGGCTTTCGAGATGTTTTTTTAATTGATCTGTCATCTAGCAAAATCTTTCTAGCAAGTGTCAGTTACCTTCCAGAACAAACCTTGGATAACGCATCGATGAACCCACGTATATCGGGCAATGGAGAGCGCATAGTATTTGAATCAAAGGCTACTAACCTTATTCCAGAAGCAGGTATAGCGTCTGTGTTAATAGAGGAAGGCGGCGTTGGTTATGCCGGAAACCCAACCATAGAGATCTTTGATGAAGGATTTAATGTAGATGGAACTCCGGGTTTTGGCTCATTTATAACTCTTCGCGAGGATGGAATTAACGCATTGAGTGAACTAAAAAAAGATGCATTGATTATTATTGATCCAGGAACGGGATATGTAAACCCCAAGATTCGCATCGTTTCTGATCCTTCATTTCCTAAACCCACTTATGAAGCTAAAGCGGTTGCCTACCTGTCCAACCCTGAAGGCGACATTTATTTCGTTGAAGTTGCGGATCTTAATGGCACAACAACTGCACCCGTTTTTGCTCAAAGGGTAAGCCAATCTTTTAAAAACAAAGCAGGTGGGAATTTCGGCAGTCGAGAACCTAGTATTAATTATGATGGTTCAAAAATTGTATATTCTACAAAGTCCTTCAACCTACTCCCGGAAACGATCGAACGTGATGATGGCAAGACCTTTTATAATTCTAGCTTCCGCCTTCCAACTGCACGTGCGATCTTGGCAGGTCCAATAGATGAAATAGAAATATTAAATAAGGGATCCGGATATTCGGGCGGATTTTTGATTATAGAAGATCTTTCAGGAGCAGGCAGCGGAGCACAAGCAAGCTATGAGGTAGATCAAAGAGGAAGTGTCGTTTCAATACAAGTTATCAATTCTGGGCAAAATTACAGGTTAGATACAACTCGTATCAGTATTGCCGAGCCACTTGGAGGAAGTGGGTTTATTGCTGGGAAAATACGATTTCAGCCTACGCAAGGGCTTGGTTCTAATCGAACTGGAGGAGCAAGGATTTTTAAAGTCGAAATGCAGGATTATGGTTTAGGTTATAAAATTGGAGCGGATGAAAATGCATCATTTGCCGACTTAATTCAATTTGAAGGAGATGGTGCAGATCTCAATAACGATGGTTTTCCTGATGGTCGCCTAAATCCGAGTCGTATCCATAATGTCTCAGGTAGTCTTTATTTGGAGCAGAAATTTGATGTTGAGATTCTCTCAGGTTCGGATGGTAAGGTGGGTTCTGATTTACTTAATTCAATTTTAACGATTTCCGACAAAAACAATAGTTTGAATCCTCTGATAATTGGGTTTTCAGAGGGTGCAGGTACAAGTGCACAAAATATTCAAATTACACTAGGATTAACCACTAAATCTGAAGTGCGTGATGCATTAATCGAAAAAATTAATGATTATATGTCTATTACATCTACTGGATTGATTAAAGACGGTTTAATTATTGAAAATAATCAAACAAACGGGAGTTCATTTACTTTTTCAGCTCTGTCCGGTCTTTTTACTTCCAATAACCCTTCCGCCATCAAAGTTGTTGAGCAATCTAACATGCTTATCATGGGATCTGGCTACACTACGGTTACCCCAGTGGTAAATCAAGTTCCGAGCATCTATGGCTTTTCCGAAGTAAAGAATAACCCTGATTTTACTATTGGTGAGGGTTCAGGCAGGGTGACTTTACTTGCTCAAGAAGATGATGAATCCGATGACATTTACCTTTTCGATGTGAATACTAGTTCCAATACCCGTATAAGTACGAGTTCTTTTGGAACACCTGCTGCTTATTTATCAAATCAGATTGGTTCAGTACCAAGCCCGCCAAGTAACAGATTTCCTTCAATTAGTGGTAATGGCCGTTACATATTTTTCAGCTCAGATGCATTTGGCTTAGAAGGATTGGCATTTTTTGAAAGCAATCAAAAGCCCAACGATTCGAGTCCGGTAAGAGACATTTTTTACAGGGACCTCAAAACGGCTGTAGATGATTCACTCGAAAGCTCAAAAATTCATCTTCTATACCCAACCGATGATTCTATTTCTTACGCTCCATATAATCCAATTCCAGTAATTGCTCGGTTTGAGGGTTTGGAAAGGGTTGATCATGTGGATGTAATTCTTAACCAACAACGATTGGGAGAAATGGAAGAGTTTATTGCTGAGCCACCCGATCAAAATCGTGTGCAATATAATACTGGAAGGTACAATTACAATATACCCCGATTGGCTCCTGGAGAATATGTATTACAGCTCGTTGCGTATGGTGAATCCGGCCAAGTCTTGTCTACTAGCCCGTTAACTCGATTAAACATATCCGCATTTGAAGGGTCCATTCCTCCAATTGTTTCCTTTTCAAATCCTGGATCCTACAATCAAATTACATCCACTTCGACGATTCCGTTTTCAGTTACTGCGATTGATCCCGACGGTAGCATTGAAAATATTCAATTTTTTATTAACGGATTGCCTTTTGAAGGCCCAATTTCTCTTCCTCAGGGTTTAGTAGATGATAACTTTATATTTTCAAAACTATGGAGTCCTCAGGAGTCAGGTGTTTTTAGCGTACACGCAACTGGCATCGATGGAAGCGGAAATGTAGTCGCTTCTTCAGTTTATCATATCACTGCGACAACTGGCAACACAGGCCCAAAGGTATTCTTTACATCGCCTTTTTCGTCCACAGATTTAAACGCTAGTGATTTACTAAATGTTTCAGTCGATGGAGAAATTACTAGTCTTGGGCTTCCTGACGATTTGGCATTTGGAGAAAATTATTATTCTGAGCCAATTATTTTAATTTCAGGCAGCGGCGGCGAAGGGGCAAAAATATCTGCGGTAATTGGCAAAAACCCATCAAATTCCTCAGAGTATGGAAAGATTATTAAATTTTCTATTTTAGATGGTGGAAGTGGGTATGATCCCTCCAAAACTAATATATCTATAGTTCCCTCTATTCAAACGGTCGTTTCAGGAGTGCATGCCCGTGTTAGTCACGATACAGAATACAATAATACCGATCCGTCGGACTTTATTTCTGCCCAATTTTATATTGGCTACGATCTATCTGGTCCTCAGGTAGGGGATGGATATGTGGTTTCTCCTCGATATATTGTTGATTACCCCCACCAAGGAAGATTACCACTCGAAGACCCTCAACCTGGTGCCACTACTTCTAAGGTTAAAATCTTTTCGTTTACCACCGAAGAAGCTGCAGAGGGGAGAACAGGACCAATATTAACGGGAGGCTTTAGCCACGCACCAGTATTCTTTGAAATTAATGCAACTAGTCCGATCGGAAATGAAATTGTTGAAGTAGGTATGATGATAGATTCAACAATTATAGATCGAGATTATAAATACCCATACAGCCTGAGTTGGATTCCAGATGATCCTGGTTACTACAATTTATATTCATATGCTATTGATAGTTTTGGAAATTTTACTATCAGCGAGAAACTTACAATTTTGGTAAAAGAAATGGTTGGGTCTAACATAAATTCATCTTTTCTATCACCCAAAACAGATGTTTTTAATACCGGATCAACAGCCTATCTTTCTGTGCAAGCAACTGCAGAAAACGGAATTTCCAATGTGGAGTTTTTCTTTGATGGTACTTCCATTGGTTTTGGTGAGAAATCAAGCTATTCAAATGAATACAGTATGTTCTATGAACTATCCGAATTACCGGAGGGCGAATATGAAATTTCCTATTTGGTCCGGGATGCCAAAGGCAATCAATCAGGAGTTTTCTCTTCTGATCACACAACTATTTTATCGAGGCAAAGTAAGATAATCAGAATTGTCCCTAAGGGTGATTTTTTACCCATCGTTCTATCTCCTGTTTCAGAAAATGCAGAAATCTCAGCTGAATGGAATGGGACCTCCATGAACTTTACTGTAAATAATGGTGGCCAAGGCTATCGTTTCCAACCCGACCTTTTAATTGAAGGCGGAGGAGGATCAGACCTTAGTGCATCTGTGTCCCTAAAGCATGGCGTTATTGAGAACATTGATATCAAATCAGGCGGAAATAGCTATGTGGAAGGTATTATAGTCAAAGTTCTTGAGAATGTTAATTATGAAAACGAGAGCAATGTGAATGCATTATGGTATGAGCATGCCGGGAGTAGCCGTGCCGTATTAGAACCAGTCCTTAACGAAATAGGTTCCATAGTTGAGATTAATGTTGTTGATGGAGGTAGTGGATACTTTCCAGAAGCGACTGCCTTAAAGGTGGTTATCGATTACAATGGCACAATTAGTGGGAGTGGTTTTGAAGCTGGTCCGATTTATGTAAAAAATGGAGTCATTTCGGGTGTAACAGTAGACAACAATGGTACAGGTTATTCAGCAGATGCTACGGTTTCTATAAATGGAGGTGGCCATAATTATGTAGAGGGTGAGGCTGTTCATATTCGGGTCGTTGCTGATGTTGGAAGTGGCGTAGAGCAAATTTTACTGAGAGCAAATGGTGAACCCCAAACAAATCGCCCTTTAAAGGGTGACGAAGATTTTAATAAAAGCGGGTATGTTGATATTGTCGCTAATGATCCTTACTACGATCTGTTTTGGGTTCCGGATAGAAATAGTGAAAGAGGATTAGGAAAAGTAGATGGCCTAGGAACTTGGACTTTTGAAGTTGTAATAGTTGATACAAAAGGACATGAGCAAATTTCCCAACCTTTTGAAATTAGAGTAGTAAATAGTAAGCCACCCGAGGCGATAATCTTGACACCAGAAGAGGGTTCAGAATTTGTTTTCGATCCATCGGGGTCAATAACTCTTGTTGCAAATGCTTACGACGAAGATGGAGTTGTTCAATATGTACAATTTTTGATCAACAATTTAACGACCGATATAAATGGTTCAGACAGTTTTATTGTGGATACAGATCCTTACATTTTTGATTGGACTCCTGATACAGTTGGGGATTTTAATATCAGAGCTATCGCAGTGGATAATGGTGGAGTTAGCTCGATTTCTAAATCTGTCAAAATTTTGGTCAAGGAGCCTATTGGATTTAAGCCAGAGGTTTCATGGGAGTTTCCATATGAGATGAAAGATAGAGATCCTTACAGCGGTTATTCCTTTTTTTATTTTGGTGGTTCAAATTCTGATAAATATGTTGATGAAGATTTTGAAGTAGGATCCCAAATTCCATTAAGTGTGCGTGCTGCGGATGACGCGGGTCAAATTACCCAAGTCGAATTTTTTGTGGATAATGAATCTATTGGCAAAGTAGACCAAAGATATGACGGAGTTTATACTTTAACTTGGATTCCTACTAAAATTGGCCAATCGATCTCATATGGCGAGGTTACTGATAATGATGGCAATAAAGTTCGGACAGATGTGCGTACATTCAATATTGGATCAAATTTGGGAAAAGATCCGACGGTAAAGTTGGCATTTATCAGAAAATCTTCCGGTTTAAAATTTGAAGCTCAAGTACATGTTACGGATATAATAGATCCTGTTTCAAGATGGTTTTATCCATCCCCTGAAGATGATGAAGTTAAAGGAAGCTTTTCGTTGGTATTACTGTTAAATGGAGCTCCAGTCGCTAACATCGATGTGGATGCCTTGCCGCTGTTTAATGATTACGATGTCATGCAGCCAGTAGGGGATCCAGAATTTTCAAATACGCTATCTTACAATTTTACCCAAATCGAGCCTTTGGAATTTGGAACCCTTAGTTTTTCTGCCGTACTTATGTCCCGTCAAGGTCAACCAAGTTATCGTCAAAGTATAGTATCTAATACAATAGATATTCAAGTATCAGAAGAACAATTTAATCGTCCGATTGTTCCCAACTTGGCACCCCAAGGAGAACTTTTAAGCCCCCAATCCACTCAAGCTGCCCTCGCGACATCCTCATTGTATAAAGGCTTGCTACCTCTTGATCCAAATTATGGAAAAATCCAATCTTTATCTATGTTAGAAATCGGAGGAGGCTACAACCCAGACGATTTGCCCCAAGTTAAAATTCTAGGTGGTGGAGGTAAGGGAGCTCTGGCTAAAGTAGAAATTATTGAAGATGGTGCCATTGGAAACTTTTCTATTATTGATGGAGGTACGAATTATAAAAATGGTGATTTAATCACCATTGAAACCAATGGTTCAGGTGTTGGTTTTAATGCGTTTGCAATGGTTAAAAATGGATCTTTGGAAAGTAACCAAACATTTACTAGTGGGGCGATTTTGGACAAAGGAGACAACTACCAAGTAAATGATTTGGTAAAGATATTTGACATTACGACGGGCAATGGAGCTTTGGGGTTTGTGTCCAAAATTGATGATAACACAGATGATAATGAAGAAAAAGGCGGAGTCGAAGAAATATTTGTTTTCAATAGTGGGCAAGATTACAATGCCAGTACTACACAATTTTTCATTACTAGTGCAGAGGGTGAAGGCTTTAAAAGTGGCTATCCTCTTATTGTAAATGGAGTGATTGATAATTTTGAAATTCTAGAAAATGGTTCGGGATACAACACAGAAGACTTGAACACATTTATGGTTTCCTCCGATGCCGGTTTAGGTTTTTCAGGAACTCTATCCGAGCAAAATATTAGAGACGGAGCAATAAAGGTTGAACTCTTGGATGGCGGGCAAGACTACATAGAAGCCCCTTTGGTTATTCTTTCTGGGGGATCTTATATGCCGGGAGTTGATGGGAGAAAAAAACCAACACAAATAACTGCTGGTTCTAAAGTTACTCTTTTAGCAAATGCGAATGACTTTGATGGAATTATTAATTCGGTTAATTTCTACGGAAATGGTCAGAATCTTGGTATTCAAACACGAAAAGAGCTTATCTCGATTACAGTTACCAGTCCCGGAATCGGATACACTTCAGCCCCAGTCGTAACGATTGATGGAGGAGGAGGAACAAAATCAACAGCATTTGCTATTTTAGAGCCAGCACCAAAAGACCAAAATGGAAAACCTGATAATAATACACCAAGGGGATTGGCTCAAATCATCGTGGCTCAGCGAGGTAATGGTTTCACTAGTACCCCGACAGTTACGATAGAAGGCGGAGGTGGATTTGGGGCCAAAGCAGATGCAATAATTCAAGATAGGGCATTTATCACCGAAGCTTATGAGCTTGTTGGAGGATCGGGCAGATGGGGCATGGAGTGGGTTCCTGCTAACCCCGGAAGTTATGAAATGGAATTAGAAATAATTGACGATGACGGAGCGGTTACTTTTCGAGATTCCGGTGCTCAAATAATAGTACTACCCAAATCCACATCAAAGACACCCGAAATTTCGATTAACACTGAATATCATGGTAAGTCTTTTACGAGTCAATCTAGGCTAAGGTTTATTGCAAATGCTCAAGATATTGACGGTAAAATGGAGGGAGTGCAGTTTTTTGTTGATGGGGTGCCCTTGGGGGAAGAAATAAAATCATCTTATGCGGCTGATCAATTTCAACAGCCTTACTCTGTTGCATTTGCACCTCCTGAAGCTGGAGTTTACACTGTATATGCGATAGCCCGTGATAATAGTAGTAACTATGTAATGAGTGATACCGTTACTTTCACGGCAACCACGGGTGCTGGTGCATCTCCTGAAATTCGTATCACTCAACCGACACAAGCCGCAGAAGGTGATGTGAAAGTGAATAGCCAGGGAAAAATAACCGGCATTTCTTTGAATCAAAATGGTTTTGGGTATGTAGAAGCACCCGAAGTAGCCATTTTTGGTATTGGGAAAGATGCAAATTTTTCCGTCAATATAGACACATCCTTAAACTCTCCTACTTTCAGTCAAATCCTAACCCCCATAGTCGTTGAATCCTCGGGTACTGGATATTTGCCTGAATCAACCACGGTTGAGTTCGTCGGTGGTTTTTCCCAGTTAAGTGCATCTGGGCAACCGGCTAAAGCAGAGATTAAAAGGCTAAGAAAAATTGATGGCACTTATTTTTATATCATCGATTTGCTTGAACCTGGACTTGGATATACCTCTAAGCCTCGAATTGCGTTGACTAATGCTCCTCCAGGAATGATTGCCTCAGCTGAAATCGACACATCTAGCGGTCGTGTAACTACTGTCACTATTGAGGAACAAGGTACGGATAATACAAACCCATATGATCCCATAGCTTACTTCACAGGAGGTCTTCCTTATTCTGAAGTCATGCTTAATGCCTTTGCCGAAGATCCTGATGGTTATATCAAAGAAGTTTCTTTTTATGTAAACGGCGTGCTCATGCCAGAGGCTAAAGGTATGTACCAAAACCCCGATAAGTCATTTCCTTATCAATTACTTTGGTCTCCCGAAAGCCCCGGAATTTACGAGTTGTATGCCACCGCAGAAGATAGCGACGGAAACTTAATAACCTCTTCAGTTATTCGTAGGGAGGCGGTTCTCTCCAAGCCTCCTGTAGTCGAATTTAATCCTCGAGATCGAGCATTTGGCTTTTTACGTCCAGATTCCTTAGATGATGCAGGTTCAATAGTATTAGAAGATAATGACACAGCACTTCTTCCGATTAGCACTTTGGTTTTTGAAGGTTATGGATATCATTCCTTTCCCATGGTTGAATTTTTGGGTGCCAATAATGAGGGTAGTGGTGCTCAGGGAGAAGTTATTTTGTCCGATGGAAAGATTGTGGGAATTAAATTACAAAAGAACTCCAGTGGAGAATTAATTTCTGGGTTTGGCTATCCTAAGTTTAAAAAATTGTCGGGTTTGGTAGAAGTTATAGCGGGTAGTGATTTGATTAAAGGAGAGGGGACTGATTTCAAAAATGAAATCGCGGTCGGGCAACCTTTACTCTTGGGAAGAGATGGCGTACCTGACTTAATGTTGGGTGAATATGAAGTTGAGGGATTTCAATCTTTAAGCTCCCTTTTACTGATGGAATCTCCGGAATTGGATTTTGAATCGGGAGTTTATGAGCTTTATAGCTTTGGAACTGAAGTGATTATTCGTGGAGGGATGGACACATCAGCACAATCGATCAAACTTGAACAGGGGCAGGAGTTATCACTTGGCATGAGAGCAGTGGATCCAGAGGGAACATCGATTCGTCCCAAAGAGGGCTTCACTGTTTTTATTAATGGCGAAATTGATACGACTGGCAGCGTAAAAGTAAGCGGATCGGGCCCTTTTTATCGTGTCATTTGGAGCCCGCCGGACATTGGGTTTTACAGTTTGCGAATCATGGCAGCAGATGTTGATGGAGCTCGTGGAATTAGTCAGACCTTGGAGATCGAAGTAAAAGCAGGCATGGAGCCCCAATTAAAGATGGTATCTCCTATGAATGACAACCTTTCTAACACAACTGGATCATCTTCGTCCGAGTTTGCATTCCCATCCACCGTAGTTTTCACTTTTGAAGCAAAGGATCTGGATGGTGTAATAGACGAGGTTACTTTTTTCGCAAATTCCATACAAGTCGGTAAGTGGCCACAAATGGATGACGATATTGATGGTAATGTAACGGCAGCCTCTTGGCGTGAGGGTCCTAGCAACCGCTATTCATTCTCATTTACGCCCCGCTATGCTGGTGAGTACAGTATATCTGCTTCGGCGGTGGATGATTCAGGTCAAACAAACTTCTCACAAATTTCATCTGTTGAATTTATATCACCCTATCGCGAAGGATCCTTACCTCCCATTTCTGAGATTAGGTATCCGATGAGTGTTTATCAACTGGATGGTGATGAAATTTCCAAACCGGCCACAAAAGACATACCGTCCTTTACGAGCACTTCGGTAATACCAATTATCGCAAAAGCATATGATCAAGATGGGGGATTAGATAGTCTCAATTACTATGCCGACGGTACCTGGTTAAGTGCTTATACTGGGTATTTGCAAATATTAGGTGCTCCGTCTCCCGGTGATAGCTTTACGATAAGCGATGGTGCAGTCAGCGTTGATTTTCAATTTCACAATACAGATTCCGGCGGGAACAATCCTGTACGCATACCGATTTCATCCAAGTTTTTAATTTATGATTCCTTAGCACAAAACTTAAAAGATCTGCTTGAAGAAAAGGACATTGATGTAGCCGTGGCTTTATCTCACCTGAGTGAATTGGGCTTAGATCGTATCGAGATACCCAATGCCTCGCTTCTTGAAGATATACTAATGGGGCTAAAAATTACGATAATCGAAGAGCAAAGGACGACCGTTCTCAACCATATCTTACCATTAATAGAAGAATTTAAAATCTCCGCAGAGATAATTGGCATGAATGGAATTTATTTTAGACACAAAGATCCAAATAGCGTTACCCTATCTTCTTACCCCACATTATCTTCCGATACGTCGGGCATGGTTAATACAAAAGATTTTGCTGAGGGATTATCCAGGTTCCCAAGTAGGAACGCAGAGGAATATCACTTTACCCAGTTGTGGACTCCACCTTATCCGGGTGTGTTTACCCTCTATTCTGTAGCTACTGATAATAGTGGAAATGCAGTTATGTCGACCCCAATAACTGTTAGATCTACACTGGGCTCCACTCCTCCAGAAATTAATATAACCAGCCCAATTTCCGGAACCCAGCGAAGCGTAACTCAAGTTGGTTATCATGCTAAAGCCCGTGTCATTAAAGAGACTCGCTCTAACCTATATACATGGTGGTACACGGGCAGGATTGCTGGTGTTGAAATTATTGATCCTGGGGCTGGTTATATATTTCCACCCACTGTTGAATTTTTTGGATCGGGATATGGAGCGATGGGTTCAGCCGACATTGTTGAGGATGCCACGCACCCTCGATTTGGTCAAATAAATGGAGTGAGAAGGGATGACTTTGGTTACGGTTACTATGGTAATACCCTTGTTGAGTTTCGCGGAGGATTAGGACAAGAAGCGGTATTTCTCAATGCCTCGGCAACTGATATAGATGGAGAGATTCAAAGTGTTCAATTTATCCGAAACGGTAAAGAGCTCTACAATGATTTAACCGCTCCTTATGCCATGCAAGAGTCACTATCCGTAGGCTATTACGAGTTTATTGCTATCGCAAAAGACGATGCAGGAAACATGGTAGCCTCCCCCCCAAAAAGGCTAAACATTTCAACCACTCAAGGAGCAGCTCCCTCTGCCATGATCATCAATCCACTTCCTCCCTTAGGTCAGGAGCTTGCAGCTCAAGGGCAGGACTATTTTTGGGATTTTGCTCGTGAATATTCCAAAGAAATCCAAACAGCTGAAAGTTCTTTGGAAAACCAAAGTGAAAATTTTGATGTTACGGCCAATTCGTTCATTCATCTGGTTTCCAGGGCTACTGATAGTGATGGTGAGGTTGAAGAAGTTTCCTTTTATTTAAACAATAAATTACTCGGTAAAGCGGAGAGGATTCATGATTCTTCTCATTATTTGATGCCTCTAGATCTGTCTGACTTTGGAGAGCAGCCAAGCTATGTTATACAGACAGTTATTAAAGATAATGCAGGAAATCTTATTATTCCCAATAATCCCCTGGAATTAAATGTATTGTCCTCTTCTGGAGCTCGTCCACAAATTGATATTATCGTTCCAGATCCCCGTGCCCCCTTGCCTCCGATTTATCCGATTGGGAGTTCGATTGGATTGGCAGTTGAAGCGATTCCCGATCAAGGCACAATCGCATCGGTCTCGATGTATGCAAACGGACGTTTTATTGCCGAAGCCGAAGTCGATGAGAATGCCAGCTTCGGCAAGGGAGCCTTTTCTTTGGAATGGACTCCTGAAAATCCAGGAGACTATCGAATAACCGCATCTGTAAAAGATACCTTGGGAACAATTATTTTTACTAAACAACATGTAGATATTATAGTCAGTAATCAAATTGGCACTTTGCCTGAGGTGGAACTCATAGCTCCTGCTGAAGATAGAATTATTACTCTTGGTTCATCCGTAAGGCTAACCTCTTATGCTATGGAATCGGTAGGCACTTTTGACGGGCTCCAATATTATGTGGATGGTCAAATTCAATATGCATGGAATGGAATATTGGATTTCCAAGGCACTTTACCCCCAGAAGGCTCCCTAATTTTTATAGACGATGGAACTGGTCGGGATCAAATTGTTACTTTTGAATTTGATGGCGACAAAGTTATTAGCAGTGGTGGGCAACACCAATTGATACCTAGTCAAACAAGTATAGATGAAGAATTAAAGATCAATGGTGAGTTTACCGGTTCTTCTCGGGTTACCTACTTCATAGAAATCGATGGCTTGAAAATTGGTAGAGACGGAAGTGACACCTTTCGTTGGTCAAAGGATGGGGGAAAAACTTTTATCGATGAAAAGGTCTCGGTTCTGGACTCCATAAACCTTAGTGGACACGGCTTGGTAGCAGAATTTCAAAAAGGTACAGGCTTTGATCTAGGCGACCGCTGGAAAATCTTGGCTAATCCTAAGAATATAATCGTTCCGTTGTACAGCGAACCTGGAGCAGTTCTTAGAACGCGCAATGCCTTGGAAGAAGCAATCGAAATGGCTAGAACATTGGGCGTACTAGATATTCGGGCCGATTCAAAAGGATCCAATGATAAACTGTATCTCAATAGCACCTTTAGCGTGCCTTATGAAAACAATGTTACTATTTCTGGCAGTGCACTTAATACCATTTCTTATATTAACAATGATTTTGATTTGGATAATGAAGCGGATAATATTATCCGAAAAGAAAGTTCTTTTGGTCGAGAATTTTATCCATTTGGAATGACTTGGGTACCTAAGAAGACGGGAACCTTTGGAGTTTTTGCAGTTGCAAAAGACTCGACTACAGGTAGCCAAACCGTAAGTAAGTCGAGGCTGGTCACCGTTGTGGATTCAGCAGGTTCGCTCCCGGAAATCACCCTGGGCCTTCTACCTAATAACTTAGTGTTCGATGCGGAAAGTTCCTTCCTAAATCTTCAGGCAAGTGCCCATGATCCTGATGGTAAAATTCTTGAAGTATCTTTCTATGCAAATGGTAACTTAATAGAGTTAGATACAGTTTCACCTTATACTTCATCTTACCAAATTCCCCAAAGTGGGCATTATGAAGTTTATGCTGTTGCCCTGGACAACGACGGCAATGAAGCGGTATCCAATGTCGAAAGCGTTGTAGTGGACGAAAATATGGACACCTTTAGTGATGCCTTACAGTTAGATTTTGTCGAGGAAATCTTACGGGGTAGTGTTACCACATTGTCTGCCATCTTCCGTTCCCCAGTTGGCAAGTATGGATATGCCGATGATTTATCAGTTATGGTATTTGTTAACGATCGTTATGCGGGCAATGCGCAAGAGTACCCCTATGAAAGACCTATGCTTTGGGAAGAAGACCCGGGGCATCTATTTACTTTTGATCTGGAGGCTAGAAGCTTTGAGCCTTACGAAGTGGAATTCTTAGTGGTTAATGGGAATGAAACATTCTCCCAAACCCGGATGATTAATGTTAGGCAAAACCCACTTTCCAATGATAGCGAATTTTTAAGATCTTTTTATCTTGGTTTGTTTGATCGCGAACCAGAAGGGTTTGAGATCGGACGTTATCTCTTAGAACTTCAACATGGTACTATTACTCGTTCACAAATTGTGGAAGAACTTCGCTGTTCTTCGGAGTTCATTAAAGCACGGGACAATTTATTAATTCATAAAACATTACTTGGAGAATGGCGTACCACTCAGATCATTCTTGCAGACCAGGCTGTACCCGTTGGTTCTGGAGCAGGAGGAGCAAGCAGTACAAACAGTGCAGGCACTGGTGGCACAATGGGACAAAATGCAGATAATAATCGCCCGGACGATGGAGATAATTCCAACACAGCAACGGTCATCGGCATGAACGAGACCATCTATGGCTCCATCAACAATGTGGATGATGTGGATTGGTTCCGTATCGAAGGCCGGAGCATGGGCTCGGATGGTTTGCTAAACCTAGAAATTTTATCACAACATACCGGAGTAGAAGTTATTGTTGAAGGAAATGGAGACCAAAAACGGCTTGAAGTATTCGGTGCTGGTTCCTCTGTGCCGACTCAGTTTCTTTCGCCCCTTTTCGCTCGATTAACAGGTAGTGGAAGAGGTGCTAATTCGCGGGGAACGCAATTAAGTCTTGCTTACAGTTGGGATCTCTCAAGTGTTCAGGAAACCAATCCAAATTACAGGTTTAAGATATTCCTCTCTCCACTAGTAGACGAGGCGACTTTACTAGACCGTGGAGGCCAGTATACCATGGTAGTGCGCAATGATGCATTTTTGCAGTTAGATGGGGCAGAAAACTCCCTCTTCGAAAATGTGAACTCTGAAATCAACAATTATGAGCCAGGCCAGGCACTAGCTCATATGACCAGTAAATATTCTTACACCAATGAGTACGGGGAGATTGAGACGCACGATCCGGAGAGCTTCTTTAACCGATTGTTTCTGAATAAATACGATCAGGAACCCAATGCCATGCAATCGGAAAGAGGTATTGAACTTTTAAAAGCTGGGGAAAGAACCCAAATGGAATTTGCCCATCAATTTGCACTGGAAAACTCGATAATTACTACCGGTGGTTACAATTACACAACATCCGAAGAGCAGCTCGCGATACCCAATGTACCCATTGATGCGACAGCTTTTGCCGAAACTGCACTTGTCTACTCTGCTTTGGTTGGTCAGGCACCAAGTAAATCATTGGTAGCTAAGCTTACCCTTAACCCAAATTTTGATGTCCGTCCTATTGTAGAGCGAGCCAAATTAATTATGGAAATGCCTGCCTATTTCGAGCACCACGGCATAGCTATTCCCGAGGTTGACTTCATTGAAATATCTAATGGAGAGCAATTGAATTCAGGCGATACTTTACGCGTTGAGGCGGTTTCCTTAGGCAAAGATAGACTGGCTGGCACTGCAGATGACGGTAAGGTAATGAGCGTTAAACTTTTTGTTAATGGTAAGTTATTTCAAGAATTAAGGGATCCTGATAGATTTTTCTTCTATGAATTTGAATTGGACGATTCAATTCCTCACGGCGAAAGAAAGATAGAAGTATTGGCAGAGGGTGCAAACGGCTTTATTTCACGTGCAGAAAGATGGGTTTATATCGGATCTTTTGATCCTAGTATATCCATTACCTTTCCACCTAACGGAACAACTTTAAAATGGGGGGAAAAAGTAGAATTTAATTATGCCTCGGATGAAAGTTTGAGCGGTACTAGCTATTTGGAAATAAACGGTAATATTAGATGGGCGGGTTATTTATCTCTTGATGAAAACTTTATTTTGGATGAAAACCTGGATGGAAAAACATTTCAAATACAAGATGGTACGGGCAGAGATCCAGTAACGTTCGAGTTTGATTATGATGGTACATTGTCCAGTACCAAAATCGATCCAGTGGAGGAGATTTTTCTGAGTGAAGAAAGTGTGGGTACTTTAACTTCAGCTGGCGTTTTTAGGGGTCAAAGTGCTCGGGAATATTTTATAGAAATCGATGGTGAAAGCTTTGGTACAAATAAAAATAATACATTTCGGTGGTCAATCGATGGAGGGGCGAATTTTAATGATTATGAAATTGAATTGATCAAAGATCAAAATTACAGCCTAAGCTCAGGAGTGACCCTCTCATTTGACTCTGCTGATACTTTTCATGTCGGAGATAGGTGGAGAATACGATCATACCCGGAAAATGAGGTTGTCATTGTCGACAGTTTGGGTACCTACGACCAAAGGGTAGATTCTCTCAAAGAAAATATTATTCGGTCTATAAATATTGCCCGAAACGACGGTCGTTTGGCAATTTTCGCCACAGACCCGGCAAATCGGGTTTCTGCATTAGATTGGCCGGTCTCTGTAAGAGCGGAAAGCAGTATTTTGCTCAGGCATGATGGCAGCTACCCAATAGAAGAATCAATTTCCATCGATCCGAATTCTACAAGTTTAAAAACGGAACTTATGTTTCCCCTTACATCTGCGACCGATGGTAACCTTATGAACTTTCAAGATTGGAATAATTTAGAAAGCTGTGATGGACTTCTGGAAGTTCGAATCGTGCATATTAATGAATCTGGGCACAAAGCATACTCAAATAGGCGAGCTTTTCCAGTAGCTGATCCTAGTCGTGGATATGCCGAATTAATTAGTCCGATAGGAAATGTTTATCAGCCTGGTAGGCTTCCAACCTTTTATTTTAACGAGGAATTTAAGGCTGGTGATTCATTGGAGGAGGCTCAAATTGAATTCACCGACAAAGGACAAGGCTATCGATGGTTTGACGATGATTCCAAACAAATCACAATCGTATCTAGAAGAGGCTCTGGTGGAGTTCTGAATGCGGATATTAATTCATCAACCCAACAAATTGATTCAGTGAAAACAGTTCGCTCGGGACAGGGCTATACTGCTGCTGATGTTCTTTTGCCAAGCCCTCCTGTATTCTTCGACAAGGGAGAAGCGATTGAATTGAATGCACGTCTTCATGATCCTTTTGGAGAGTATGACCGACTGGCTTTTTATCTCAATGGTATCGAAATTGATGCAAATGTAAGTGATCGCACAAGTGGCATATATGGAGCTAAATTTTATTCGACCATACCGGGCGATGGATTTATTACAGCCCGTGCACTTTATGGAGACGCCAGAGATCTTGGACCAAATTGTCCGGAACCATTTGGCTATTATCCGTGTCAAACTAATTATTATGGCGGAAAAGATCATTGGGGTTGGAAAAAATCATGGACACAACAGCACTACGCATCCGGCAAGGAATTATTACCAACATGGTTTAATCAACTTTCTTCTTATTGGTTAAAGTCCGAAACTTGGCACCGAGAAGCAATGTGGGATGGTGCCACTCCGCTAAGGATTGGCGAGACAGATGTTTATGCTTCGGTCAGGGTAGTGGTAGACCAAAATTCTCCTGCCGTTCGACTTAGTCAGCTTTTTCACGAGCAAAGCACTTACCTGGATGCATATGTAGAGTGGCAAAAAGGAAAGGAACCATTGATCTCGCAGGCCCTGCTTTTTGGCAATGATGTTTTACTTTCAGAATGGAATGCTTCTTCTGGGCTTAAACTTCAAGAGGATCAAAACCAATCAAATCAGGACGAGCAAAGTTTATTGCCTGAAAATCAGTTAAAATTCACTTTCCCATGGATTGTTGATTATCGAGATTTTAAGGACGAAGAAGGTGATGTAGATCTTATGGTCGTTGCGATTTCAGATATGGGTCGTCAATTCACCTCTAATATAGAAAGTCAGTCAATAAGGCCGTTGAGCCTCACCGATATTAAATCACTCGCCCCAAGTCTTTATAAAGATTTAACAAATAAAAATCCGACGGAACAAGTTATAGAAAATATTCTTAATCAAATTGATAAAAACACAACGCTCGAGGAATTAGTTGGGGACCTCACGATTACTTACAAGAAAGATCAAATCGGATACTTTGCTGATATCATAGGTGCTCACAAAGTCATATTTGGCACCGATTACCAAAATTCCGAATATTTTGTGGATGATATGGGGGAAACTGAAGAAAATGTAAAAGTTTACCTACAAAATCCAAGCTCCTTTGTTATGGATTACATTTTGGAAAAACTGAATGGGGATGATTATTATGATGATTACGGTTTTTTCCCTACTATTTTTGGTACAACTGAAGGGGCAAACCTCCGAAATCGAGATGCCATAGCAGCTAGGCATTTTAAAAATAAGTTTGGTATTGCCCCAAGTGCACTCCAAAGAACTCAAGGAAGTAAAAAGATTTGGATCTATCATGACACCAACGGCATGATTGGTCTAGACGCTGTTGCTTATTATATTTATAATTTAGTCAAGGAACCTACTGTAGATGTTGGTGTTGGGGAACTGTCTCAACCATATATTGCATTTATGGGTTCAACCTCAGATGACTATATTAATATGGGAATTCAATTTAGTACTGAGATAGGGTTAGAGATACCCCCTTACGATGATGGAACCTCAGGTGAGGACCGAGTAGGAGAACTTGCTAGCAGCGATTCGGGCTATAGGAGGTTGATAAGTGCGATTGTTCAAAATCCTGCAATGAATCAGAAATTTAATTTATTATGGGAAGATTCAATTAATCACGAAAAGTATAAACAATGGAAGCATGAGCCTTGGTTTGGGTATTTTATGGATGAAAAGTTTCCTTGGATCTATCATACAGATCTAGGCTGGCTTTATTCAAGTAGCACATCTCAAAAGAATGTTTGGTTATATTCGGAATCTTTTGGTTGGTTTTGGACAAACCGTGATACATTTAGATTTCACCCGAACTTAAAAAAGGACAACCAACGATTTATATTTAGAGTACGACCGGTCGAAGCGGGAGGGTCAGAGGGATCATGGTGTCTGCTTACTCTCCCAGAAAAAGATTCTGTAGATAGCACCATTTACTTGTATGATTATGGGTATTCTCCCTTTTAAGGAACCCCTATTTTGTATTCAGGGCAAACCTAGGATTCCTCCATTAGGAGAAGTTCAGTGCAATTTTTACATCTTATCCACTCCTTAAATCCTCAAACAGGAGGAGTGCTTTCTGCGGTTAATTTACTCAACAAAGCATTAATTAAAGACGGGGCGAGATCAAGAATCTCAGATGATCCTAATGTTAAAACTCATAATAATCGAGAATGGGTGGTTGCTCATGGTCTTTGGCAATGGCCGAGCCAGCGAGCATGGGATTTGGGAAATCCATACCTTATTTATCCCCATGGCATGTTGGACCCATGGTTTAAAAAATCTTATCCTCTCAAGCATTTAAAGAAACAAATATATTGGTGGGTAAGGCAGGGAGCTATACTTCGTGATGCCAAAGCAGTTTGTTTTACAACTCAGGAGGAACGCAGGTTGGCTCGAAATACTTTCTTTCCTTACCGTAGTAAAGAAGTGGTAACCGGTTTAGGGGTAAACGAACCTCCGCCCTGCGGGGACGCGCAAAAGGGTGCGTTTCTGCGAATATTTTCTAACCTGAAAGACCGAAAGATCTTACTTTACCTCGGAAGATTCCATCCCAAAAAAGGCGTCGATGACCTAATCAAAGCATGGAAAAAATTAAGCAAAAAAGATTTAGAAATTCTTGTGCTTGCTGGGCCTATGGAAGAAAATAAACCATGGTTTAACCATTTACGCAAATTGGCAGGATCCGATCCTTCAATTCAATGGACGGGTATGCTGGAGGGACAATTAAAGTGGGGAGCCCTGAGGACGGCTGATGCGATGATCTTACCATCACATCAGGAAAATTACGGTATGGTGGTGGCGGAGGCATGCTCGGTTGGCTTGCCGGTTTATCTGACCGATAAGGTAAACCTTTGGTCCGAAGTGATCGAAGCCGGAGCGGGTAAAGTTGAAACCGATAACCAAGAAGGTATTGAGAATTTGCTCAACCAATGGCTAATTGATAGCCGTCCGGAATTAAGCACTGCAGCCAAGAAATGTTTTGAAGAACGTTTGCACATTAATCAGACGGTTAAGAGGTTGGTTGAGATTATTTCTAAAAGCTCCCCGTGAGAATCACAATTTTACAGGGAGCCTTTTTGCCGGTGCCTGCGATTCGCGGAGGGGCGATTGAAAAAGCCTGGCAGGTACTGGGTGAGGCTTTTGTCAAAGCGGGACATGATGTTACTCATATTTCACGATTGTGCGATGGATTACCGGAGCAGGAGTCTA
>ERZ807291.2627-NODE-2627-length-26742-cov-4.860719_pt1 | contig 26742 bp, 28 predicted proteins | sample MGYA00521257_ERZ807291 | MGnify/ENA primary metagenome ERZ807291 (study PRJEB31413, sample SAMN03169783) | marine metagenome | biome: Marine; feature: Water; material: Subsurface seawater | place: North Sea | collected 2011-04-28 | depth 1 m m ...
GGCAGAAGAGAAGGAATTGAAGCCTATGCGGTGGTTTTGCTTGAAAAGCAATAGATAATGAAACAGCAGGTTACGAAATCCATTCATTACGAATTTCATGATGATTTTGCTGATCTCTCAGTAGAACAAGTTGATCTAATTAAGCGAGCTGAAGAGGCCTCTTCTTTAGCGTATGCTCCTTACTCCGATTTTTATGTTGGCTGTGCTGTGCTTCTGAATGACGGCACTGTGGTAATAGCCAGCAATAAAGAAAACGCTGCGTTTCCAGCAGGAATATGTGCAGAGAGAAATGCATTGAACTTTGTTTCAGATCACCATTCAGGAAAATTGATTCTAAAGCTAGCAGTGGTTGCGAAACCTAACCGTTTTCAAATGGATGAGCCTGCTGCGCCATGCGGTATTTGTCGTCAAGTAATATGCGAAACGGAGAAATTACAGGATTCTAACATTGAAATTATCATGGCTTCCATCTCAGGTAAGGTGTTGATAGTTAATGATTCAGAATCTATATTACCATTTCATTTTTATCTTTCTCAGCTGAAGAAGTGAGCAATTTGATCTGAATGCTATTTTGAAGTATTCATGTTATATTTTTGCCGTCCATCAATAAGGAATTATGGCTCAGAAAACAGCTTCTAAGAAATTAGACTTTAGCAAAGAAGTTTACTTAAAATGGTATAAGGATATACTCCTTATGAGACGCTTTGAGGAAACATGTGGAAATCTATATCTACAACAAAAATTCGGTGGTTTTTGCCACTTATATATTGGTCAGGAAGCAATTGCTGCTGGATTTGCTTCAGCAATGCATAAAGGCGATAAAATTATCACAGCATACAGAGACCACGCGCATCCCCTTGCTTTAGGTATGCATCCTAAATATGTGATGGCTGAGCTTTATGGAAAGAGCACAGGTTGCTCCAAAGGAAAAGGTGGCTCAATGCACATGTTCAGTAAAGAGCTAAACATGATGGGTGGTCATGGTATTGTTGGAGCTCAAATCCCTATGGGTGCAGGTATTGCATTCGCAGAGAAGTATAACGGAACTAAAAATGTTTGTTTAACCTTTATGGGAGATGGTGCTGTTCGTCAAGGAGCACTTCATGAAACCTTTAACATGGCGATGCTTTGGAAATTACCAGTTGTATTTATTGTGGAGAACAATAATTACGCGATGGGTACTTCAGTTGCTAGAACTACGAATGTTACCGACCTTTCTAAATTAGGTTTGAGTTACGATATGCCAGGCGAGTCCGTTGATGGAATGAGCGTTGAAGCCGTTCATAATGCTATCAAAAAGGCAGCTGATCACGCTCGTGAAGGTAATGGACCTTATTTGTTAGATATTAGAACTTATCGATACAAGGGACATTCTATGAGTGACCCTCAGAAGTATAGATCAAAGGATGAGGTTAAAGAATATAAAGACAAGGATCCTTTGAGTCAAGTTCTCAATACTATTTTGGAGCAAGGCTGGTTAAATGATTCTGATGTCCAGAAGATTGAAGCTGATATTAAGGACATGGTTGAGGAGTCTGTGAAATTTGCAGAGGATTCGCCAATGCCAGATGAAAGCGAGCTTTACACCGATATTTATTCTCATGATGACTATCCATATATAATGGATTAATAAAAGATATTTAGATGGCTGAAGTAATTAAAATGCCCAAGTTGAGTGACACCATGGAAGAGGGTGTGATCGCTACATGGGAGAAAAAAGTTGGAGATCAAGTCAATGCAGGAGATGTTCTAGCGGAGATTGAGTCTGATAAAGCAACAATGGAATTTGAGTCTTTCCATGCAGGTACTCTTTTGCATATTGAAATTCCGGCTGGAAAGTCAACCCAGGTTGATGGTGTAATTGCTATTATAGGTGAGAAAGGAGATGATATTGAAGCTATCCTGAAGGCGGCCAAAGCAGAAACCCCCACCAAAAAAGAAGAAAAAGTAGAATCTAAACCCTCGTCTTCAGCTCCTGTAAAGCAGGAGACTAAGCCTTCACCTGCTCCTGCTGCTGTGAAAGCGCAGCCGAGGCCAGTTGAGAAATCTCCTGTTGTTTCAGATGATTCTCGCATGAAAATCTCTCCATTGGCAAAGAGATTGGCTGAAGAGCGTGGTGTAAGTCTAAGGGGAATTAGAGGTTCTGGTGAGAATGGACGAATTGTTAAGCGAGATATTGAAAGCTCAAACCTTTCTCAAATCCCACAGGTTGAAAGATATAGAGACGTTGAAACGTCACAAATGCGGAAAACGATTGCTCGAAGACTGAGTGAAAGTAAGTTCACTGCTCCGCATTTTTATTTGACTATCGATCTTGACATGGATAGAGCAGTTGAAGCTCGAAAGGCAATTAATGATGCTATTACTCCTGAGAAAATTTCATATAATGACCTTGTGATAAAGGCTGCTGCCATAGCGCTGAAAGATCATCCAAATGTAAATGCAGGTTGGTTTGGCGATTTCATTAGATACAACGAGCACGTTCATATTGGTGTAGCAGTAGCGGTTGATGAAGGTTTGTTAGTGCCGGTTGTGAGGCATGCTGACGGTAAGGTGCTTACTCAAATCTCTGCAGAGGTAAGAGACTATGCTAAACGTGCAAAGACAAAGAAATTACAGCCAGAGGATTGGCAAGGGAATACCTTCACTATTTCCAATTTGGGAATGTTTGGGATCGAAGAGTTTACTGCTATTATCAATCCACCGGATAGTTGCATAATGGCTGTCGGTTCAATCCGACAAGAGCCTGTCGTGAAAGATGGAGAGATTAAAATTGGTAATAGAATGAAAGTTACCCTAAGCTGCGATCATAGAGTAGTTGATGGAGTATTAGGGGCTCAATTCTTAGAGACCTTCAGAAAATATATTGAGAACCCGATTGTATTATTGGGAATGTCTTCTATTTAGTAGAATTACTTAAAGCGAGATTATTACTTTCTTGAGAAGCCAGGCCGATGTTATCGAGTCTGGCTTTCCATTTTTCTAGATATTGATCAAATTGAGATCTATACGCATCTTGTATAGGTTCACTCGGTGGAATTTTCTCTCTTCTGTGATCAACCTGTTTGCCATATTTCCAAAACCTAAAGCATACATGCGGCCCTGTAGCAAGGCCTGTGCTTCCAACATAGCCAATGGTTTCCCCTTGTTTAACTCTTGTTCCAGGCTTCATCCCACTCGCTATTTTACTCATGTGCAAGTATTGAGTAGTATAGGTGCCATTGTGTTTCACCTTCACATAGTTGCCGTTAAACTGCGAATAGCGTGCTTCAGTAATTACACCATCGCCAACGGTCATTATTGGAGTTCCAGTTGGTGCAGCATAGTCTGTTCCTAAGTGGGCTTTCCAACGTTTTTGAACTGGGTGAAATCTCCTTTGGGTATAGCCAGAGGTTAATCTGCTGAATTTTAAAGGGGCCTGAAGAAAAGCCTTGCGCAAACTATTGCCGGTTTCATCAAAGTAATCTTCCTTTTGGTTTTGGGCGAATTTGAATGCATAAAAAGGATTGCCGTCATGATTAAACAAAGAAGCCTGAATTTCATCAATACCAACAACTTCATCATTTACTTTTTTAACCGTATAAATCAGTTTGAAGTTATCCTTCTTTTGGATGCGATAAAAGTCAATAGACCAAGCGTAAATATCCGATAACTCCATTGCAAGAGCTGGACTTAAACTTTGATCAATGAGTGTTTGATATAATGATGAGTTTATTTCTCCAGACGCCACACGTTCTTCTAATTCAGTTGGACGACTTCCAAAGTAGATATCGAGTGTATCTCTTAAATCATAAACGACAAAATCTATGGCTGAGATTTCATAGATGAAAAATTTAGCAGTCAATGAGTTGCTGTCGGATGAGCAAATTAATGTATAGTTTTTACCTGCATTTAGTTTTCTGATGTCAAAAGATCTTTTGGATTTTTCTGCTAGTGAAGTAATTAATGAATAGCTAATTCCATATGGCAGGAGAATATCAGCAAGAAATTGGTTTGGTCTGATTCTGCCTTTTTCAACATGAAAATCATGCAGGTCGATACCGAATTCTTCATTGCATTCCTCTATAATAAGAGAGTCGGCAGTTTCATAAGTTGCCATTTCCTTATTCCACTCTCGCTTAGAAAGGAATACGCTCAACCCAATGAGGAAGATAATCGCAAAGGGTATAAGAATTCTTAAGTTAAGATTCACAGCTTATCCTTTAGTTTTGATTCGATCAGAAAGCACTTCTTCAACCCAACCCTTTCCCCAGTGATCAATTTCTTCTTTGCTCCAAAGATTTGGGTAGAAAATTCGAAGTTGCAATTTTGGAGGCAAGTATTTTTGCCAATTAGTTCCTCCAGTTGCAGGGGCGTCACCATCTTTAGATGCTAAATACCTTACAGCGCTTTTATAGTGCATGAGAGGCCAATTGATGTTTACGTTCACATCCAATTGTCTCATTTCTCTGATAAGGTCCTTTGAAGACTGTTCTGTTGTAGTAAGACTGCCGAATTTTTGCCACACATTGCTAGATTCATATTCCCGGGCCATTTTGAGTAATTCGTCACTGTACTTTTGCTCAAATTGCTTGAGCGTTAAAGTTTTCTTGCCGGTTTCCGCTTCTGTGGCGCCTTGTTTCCAATAGATGCAGGCGAATTTTTCTTCGATGGTTCTTGTGTCTTCTGAATTCAGGTCAACGCGCTCTGCTTTGCTAACCAAGAATCGCATGTCAGTTGATGCAATTTCTACCATGCGGTATTGTGCACTTTGAAAACCACTAGCAGGGAGCAATGCCATTCTAAAACGGAGAAATTGTTCTTTCTCCATTCCATTTACCATGATTTCAAAACTTTTAGTCAAAGCTTCGAAATATGAATTTATACGCGCTAAACGAGCGGTTAGAAATTCACCAGTAATTTTTCCATTCCAACCCATATCATGGCCGTTTTCACCAATGACTTTTCCGTTTTTTGAAATCTGATCGAATTCATGGAGGCTTAACTTGAAGTAAAGCTCAGTGATCTGGTGATACATGATGAAGATTTGCTCATCAGGATAATCTGTTTTTGGATGTTGCAAGGTGAGCAAAGTGTCCAGATGGATATAGTCCCAATAAGTTAGGTAGTTGGATATTAATAGTCCATCTAAGTAGGCATTTATATCCTGCCCCATCGACTCATATTTTTCGTTGAGCTTGGCTAGCTTTTCTTCTTTTGAATCACTCACTGAATCACTTATTATGCAATGTTCGAAATTAGCGTCTAAAAGATGGTTGGCTAACCTGAAGATCAGCAGTTTCTAACAATCAGAAGTGAAGGCGGAATTAATCGACTTTAGAAATAGGATTTGCTAAACCTTTATAATCGCGAATTTCCATCGTAACTGAACCCACAACGACTTTTGCTTTCGCTAGAATTGGGATTTTATTTTGATCATTTGTAACCCAAACCATCATGTCTTCCTCCTTTTTGAAGATACGCCCTGTTTGAACAACTGGCACGAAAACCATACAGTCAAAGTCGCCTTTGTCAACTTCAATGGTTTCGTTTCTTAGATACTTAATCTTCAAAGGCCAAACTTCATTATCAACGAAGGCTTGAATTTCGAAGACCTGACCAGGTTTAACCTTGCTTACGTCCAATGCGCGTGCTCTGTATAGTGCGGAGATCATGTCTTGAACACCTAATGGTATGTCGTATTCCTTACCCTTGTTGGTCTTTACTTTTTCTTTGAAATGATCAAACGTATAGTATTGCTTTAGGTCGAACCCTCCTTCATGGATATCTCGAATGAATATCCATGGAAACACGCCCTTTTCATCAACGTAGGTTTCATACCTATCCCTCACTTTAAAAAACCAATTAAAAGTTCCGAGGGAGTTTCCAGTTCCAATCACGTGAAAAACATCTCGTCCTGCAATTTTCTCTTTTTCTTGTGTGATTTCTATGATTGCTTCACCAGCATCTAACCAACCGTAAGAAACTTCGTATTCCAGACGCTCGCCTCTTTTGAATGCATGATGATTAACCTCAGGCAGCACAATTGTTATCTCTTGCTCAGTAATTTGAGGAGATGAATCACTAACGACTGGCTGCAGAAATAATAGCAACCCCGATAAGATGAAACTAAATTCCATAATTCATTGTTTGTCTGAATGAAAACAAAGTATGTGCCAAATACAATTTAAATCACGATGTTGACTATTCTTCCGTGAACAACAATTACTTTCTTAGGAGAATTTCCATCAAGCCACTTAACCGCCACTTCATGACTCAAAGCAGCTTCTTCAACCGATGATTTATCCAAGCCGGCAGGTAGCTCAAGATGAAACCGCGTTTTACCATTGAAAGAAACAGGGTAATTCACAACATCAGACTTCAAGTGATCTTCATTCAATGCAGGCCATTCAGCTTCAGAGATAGAATCTTCATGTCCGAGTCGATTCCACAATTCTTCTGCAATGTGAGGTGCGTGGCAACTTAAAAGGATTACAAGGTTTTCGAGAATGTCTCGTTTGTTACATTTTAAATCTGTCAGTTCATTTACGGCAACCATAAAAGCACTAACTGAAGTGTTAAAGGAGAACTTTTCCATGTCCTCAGTAACTTTTTGGATGCATTTATGCAATGCCTTTAATTCATCTTTTGTTGGTTTTTCATCGGACACAACGAATTCATCTCCAACATGAAATAGGCGCCACAGTTTTCGCATGAATTTAGAGACGCCCTCAATGCCTTTTGTGTTCCAAGGTTTATGCATTTCAATAGGGCCAAGAAACATTTCATGCAAGCGTAAGGCATCAGCGCCATGCTCTGAAATGACATCATCTGGGTTGACTACATTTCCATATCGCTTGCTCATTTTTTGACCATCCTCAGCCTGAATCATTCCTTGATTTACCAATTTCTTAGCAGGCTCGTCAAAAGGAATATATCCTAAGTCAAAAAGAAACTTGGTGATGAATCTGAAATACAATAAGTGGCCAGTAGCGTGCTCAGCACCGCCCATATATAGATCCACTTGTTTCCAGTATTCAACAGCATCTTTCGAAACGAATTCCATCGATCTCTTTTCTGGATTACCTTCCATCATGTAGCGCAGGTAATACCAATTCGAACCTGCCCATCCTGGCATAGTGTTCAAATCCATTGCATATCCTTTGCCATTTTCAACTATTTTGCCTGCTTCACGGTCCCAATTCCATAGTGTTGCTCTACCCAATGGTGGCTCTCCTGTTTCAGTGGGCTTGAAGTTGTCAATCTCGGGTAGTTTTATTTCATCAAGCTTGTCCTCATCTATAGTATACGGTATGTCGTCTTTGTAGTAAATTGGAAAAGGCTCGCCCCAATATCGTTGGCGACTGAAAACGGCATCGCGCAATTTATAATTCACTTTTTTCTGTCCTATTTTCATGGACTCGATCTTAGTGATAACCTCAATTTTCGCGTCTGAAACAGATTTACCATCAAGATAGTCAGAGTTAATCATCATACCATCTTTTCGGTCATCTGCACCTTGACTGATGTCTTGATCTTTAATTATCGGCACTATCGGCAAGTCAAATTTTGTTGCAAAATCCCAATCTCTTTGATCACCCGCTGGAACAGCCATGATAGCTCCAGTGCCATAGTTGGCCAAGACATAATCACTGATCCAAATAGGGACTTGCTGGCCAGTAAGCGGATTTTCAGCGTATGCGCCTGTAAAAGCACCCGTGACATCCTTGACTTCAGACATTCGCTCGCGCTCCGAGCGAGATTTTGCGAATTCTAAATAGTTCTGAATTTCAGTGCTGCAATTGGTTGTGGTGATTTTGGATACTAGTTCATGTTCTGGCGCAAGAACCATAAATGTGGCACCAAATATTGTATCTGGACGGGTTGTGAATACTCGAAAGTTGTGGTCATGCTCCGCAACCTTAAATTCGATTTCGGCACCTTCACTTTTTCCAATCCAATTTCTTTGAATGTCTTTTAGAGAATCTGTCCATTCTATTGTTTCAAGTCCGTTAAGAAGGCGCTGAGCAAAGGCTGTTATTCGCAATGACCACTGCTTCATTTTTCTTTGCTCAACTGGGAAGCCACCTCTTTCGCTTACCCCATTCACAACCTCATCATTGGCTAAAACAGTGCCTAATTCCGGGCACCAATTGACTGTTGTTTCAGCTCTGTAAGCAATTCTGTAGTTTAATAGAATTTCACGTTTCTTATTATCTGCAAATGACTTCCATTGTTCAGCTGAGAAGCTTAAGACATCATCACTTGCAGCATTTATGGATTGATTCCCATCCTTTTCGAATTGCTCAATAAGAGTTTGAATGGGTCTTGCTTTTTCATTTGCCTGATCATACCAGCTATGAAATAATTGAATAAAAATCCATTGAGTCCATTTGTAGAAGTCGGGTGAAGAGGTGTTTACTTCTCTGCTCCAATCAAATGAAAAACCAATAAGATCTAATTGTTCTCGATATCTCTTTATGTTGGTCTTTGTTGTAGCCGCAGGATGCTGACCGGTTTCAATAGCATATTGTTCTGCTGGAAGTCCAAACGCGTCATAACCCATCGGGTGCAAAACATTGAAACCACAATGTCTCTTGTATCTAGCATAGATGTCACTGGCGATATAACCCAGTGGATGTCCAACATGAAGTCCAGAACCTGATGGGTATGGGAACATGTCTAGGACATAGTATTTAGGTTTAATTGTTTGAGTCTGTGCTTTGAACGTTTGGTTTTCAGACCAATATGCGCGCCATTTCGATTCAATATCTGAGAAATCGTATTCCATTGCTAAAAAATAAGCCGCGAATTTAGCGTTAGTGAATCTTTATTCGTCTTAATCCGTATAGTATTCCGCAAAGTTTTTTTAAAATAGTTTAATTGATAAAAACCTGATAATTAACAATGAAAGTCTCCAATAGAATCAAAACGAATGCTATGAGTGTTATCTTTGCCAACCTTTATTTTTCAGGTGGGTTGAGGTCACTAATGCGGGAATACGTTTTTATGGAGAGGTAATCGCAGCAGGTAATTCTAATTCTCAGAGGTATTATGAGTTATTTGACCCCAATCCATTCCTAGGCACTTCCTATTATAGGCTTCATGAAGTCGATTTTGATGGCTCGGTGATGACCACACCATCTAGAAAAGTGAATCTTAGATCGGAGACAAGCGCCCCCACTTTGCTGGTATATCCAAATCCAAATAACGGAAGCTTTGAGATTGAGCTGTTTTCAGACCTTGGCGTTACAGGTGTAGTTGAAGTATGCACCATGACTGGCGCTTCGGTCGGTATTTGGAAATTGAGTGCCACTGCTTTAGATCAGCATACACTTCATGCAGAAAGTCTTTCCCCGGGTCACTATTTAGTGTTTTGGAGGCATGAAAACACAGTTATGACAACCAAGATTATTGTAAACTAATCTTGAGTGATTTAAGGTCTTAACTTTATCGCCATGATAATTTACAACGTTACCGTTAAGGTTGATAATGATGTTCACGATGAGTGGATGGAGTGGATGAGATCAATTCATATTCCTGAGGTTATGGCAACTCAAAAGTTTATCGATCATCAGGTAGCTAAAGTTTTAGTGGATGATGCGGATGGCATCACGTATTCTTTTCAATATAAATGTCAAAGCATGGATGAGTTGGAAGAGTATTATGCAGAACACGCTCCAGCTCTTCAGCGCGATCATGCCGAAAGGTATAAAGACAAGTTTGTTGCTTTCAGAACCTTATTAGAAGTTATCTAATGAGGTCTCCAGTTCGAGCAAAAAAGCATCTTGGCCAGCATTTTCTGAGAGATGAGAATGTAGCGTTGAAAATTGTTGATGCACTGGCACCGCTTTCTTTTGATTCCTTGATAGAAGTCGGAGCAGGAGATGGTGTGCTCTCTAAACATCTGGTCGAGCGATATAGGAAGCTTGAACTTTTTGATGTTGATCAAGAATCTATTGATTATTTGAAACGGACCTATCCTATTCACGTGGATAAAATTAAGCTTCAGGATTTTTTGCAATGGGATATCAAAGACGAGATAGCTGTCATTGGTAATTTTCCATACAATATTTCAAGTCAAATTGTATTTAAGATCATCGAGAATAAGTACAACGTTGTGGGCATGGTTGGCATGTTTCAAAAGGAAGTAGCCGCAAGAATTGCCTCAAAGAAAGGAAGCCGAGTTTATGGAATAATTAGTGTCTTGACTCAAGCCTACTATGATGTGGAATATCTGTTTACGGTTGATGCTCAAGCGTTTGAGCCACCACCTAAAGTGCAGTCAGGAGTCATTATCTTGAAACGAAAGGAAATATTGAAATTGGATTGCGATGAAATCGCCTTCAAGTCAATCGTCAAACGGTCTTTTAATCAAAGAAGAAAAATGCTGAGAAAGTCTTTGAAAGACTTGATTAACGAGGAGAACAGTAAGCTTATTGATCGATATTTAACGATGCGACCTGAGCAATTAGATTATACTGAATTTGTTGAGCTCACCAACGCTTTAGCACCGCTTAAATAATTATACTTTTGGCTCGATCATTACTGAGTCATGCAGTTCGAATTAACTAGAGAATATCTTAATGACCTAAAAGAGGCCATTGTTCGCAATGATGAGCTTGCTCTCATTGAGCTCGTGCATGAACTGCATCCAGCAGATGTTGCCGAAATTTTGGACGAACTTGAGTTGGAAGAAGCCACAGTACTTTATAAAGTGCTAGACGCCAATATCGCTTCTGATGTGCTTACGCACATGGACGAGGATAAACGGGATAGATTTCTTGGATCACTTTCTTCAAAAGAAATTGCAGAGCAGCTTATTGATAATCTCGATAGTGATGATGCTGCAGACATGTTGAATCTCTTTGCTCAAGAGCAAAAGGAGGAGATTATCTCTATGATTGAAGACCGTCAACAAGCAAGAGATATTGTTGACCTATTGCATTACAAAGAGGGTACGGCAGGTGCGCTCATGGCAAAAGAATTGATCAGAGTAAATGTGAACTGGACTGTTTCAACAGCCGTGAAAGAAATGCGGAAACAAGCGGAAGCAATTGATCATGTTTATACAGTCTATGTAGTCGATGGAGAAGGTGTCTTGGTTGGAAGGTTGCCTATTAAAAAGATGCTCTTAACGCCATTAAAAACTTTGATTTCTGACATCTATGATTCTCAGATAAAATTTGTGAAGGTTGATGAAGATCAGGAGGAAGTGGTGAGTATGATGGAGAAGTATGACATTGTTGCGCTTCCTGTTGTTGACGAATTTGGTCGCTTACAAGGTCGAATCACGATTGATGATGTCGTTGATGTAATTCGCGAAGAGGCTGAGAAGGATTATGCTCTTGCTTCAGGTATTTCTGGCGATGTAGACTCATCCGATAATGTTCTCACTTTAACTCGAGCTAGATTACCTTGGTTGTTAATAGGATTGCTTGGTGGTATTCTTGGAGCAAGAGTTATTGAGTTGTATGAAGGAGATCTGCAACTTTATCCAGAAATGGCGTTTTTCATTCCGCTGATAGCAGCGATGGGCGGAAATGCTGGTGTTCAGTCATCAGCAATTATTGTTCAAGGCTTGGCAACAAAGTCAATGGGAATGTCCGGAATACTCCCTAAGCTTGGAAAGGAATTCATGGTTGGCCTATTGAATGGACTTGTTTGTGCAGTCATCATATTTGGATATAATATGATTTTTGGCGATTCTCTTGCTTTGAGCTATACCGTGAGTTTAGCGCTGTTGAGTGTGATTATTATCGCTACTCTTTTCGGGACCTTTGTGCCATTAATTTTAGATAAGTACGATATAGATCCAGCGCTTGCTACAGGACCTTTTATCACGACAGTAAATGACGTGCTTGGCTTGTTTATTTACTTCATTATTGGACACCTTCTTTACATCGCATAGAGAATGAAATTGCTTTTGATTCTCTTCACTTTACTCTCATTTGTATCATTCGCCCAAGGCAGAAAAATGCCTCCTTTTAGTTTTCAAGAACACAGTTTTCAATTTGCAGATGCGAACAGAAGCTATTCTCAAGATGGCGGCTTTACGCAAGCTGATACCCTCAGTGATGAGATTATTTTAGCATCACTGGCGAAAATTTTAGAGCTGAACCCAGCACTTCAAATCGAACTTGTTGGGCATACAGCATTAAACGAAAAGCCAGAATTAGGGCTAGAAAGAGCAACATACGTTAAAACTAAGTTGGCTGAGAAAGGAATAGATCAGTTGCGAATTTCAACTGTAAATGAAGAACATAATATCCCCCTACTTGCTGATCATGTAATAATGTCTTTGCCAAGTAAGATTGAAAAAGATGCTGCTAATGAAAGGAACCGCAGGGTCGAAGTGAGAGTAGTTGGAGCCAAGAAGGAATGAAAATCATAGTAATAGATACCATTCATGCATCACTCTATTCTAGGTTAGAAGAAAACGGACATGTGTGTGTTGATGCCTCTCGATTAAATGATAATGACGTCTTTGAGCTTCTTGCTGGGGCAGATGGATTGGTTTTGAGAAGCAGGATGACTTTGGATAAGGCGTTTATTAATCGTTTCTCCCATTTAAAGTTTATTGGACGAGTCGGGGCGGGTTTAGAGCATATAGATAAAGAGTTCGCTCTAGAGAAGGGTATCGCTGTATTAAGTTCTCCAGAAGGAAATAGGCAGGCAGTAGCAGAACATGCATTAGGATTGCTGTTAACGCTGTTTAATCGCATAAATACTGCGGATGTTGAGGTCAGAAAAGGACTGTGGCTTCGAAAAGCCAATGAAGGTGTTGAGCTCCAAGGAAAAACAATTGCAATCATCGGATTCGGAAATACTGGAGAAGCATTTTCTAGAGTGTTAAGTGGTTTTCAAACACCAGTAATGGCGTTCGATAAGTATAAATCAGGCTTCGATTCTACAGTTGTGAAGGAGAGCACAATGGAAGATGTATTTGAATCTGCCGATGTGGTGAGCATTCATCTTCCTTATAATGAGGAAACACATTGCCTAGTTAATGATCATTGGTTGGCGTCTTTTAAAAAGCCAGTTTATTTAGTTAATACATCACGCGGAAACATAGTTGATACCTCAGCTTTACTTAAAGCCCTAGATAACGGAAAAGTTTTGGGTGCTTGCTTAGATGTTTTAGAATTCGAAACGGAGAATTTAAAAATGCCTCCTTTAGAAGAACTTCCCGAAACCGCAAATGCTTTAATGAAGAATGAAAAGGTTGTTCTTACACCTCACATAGCAGGACTGACAGCAGAGTCTTACGAGAAGCTTTCATCCGTTTTAGCGGACAAGATTATAGAAGCTTTTGGCCACGCATAAGTATGCGCATCGTATGCCTTGTTTTCTGCTCCAGCATAACCTCTCTATCTTTTATTAACTCAGACACTATTTGCTCATTGAAGTGTCGAATAGTGAGTAACTCCAGACCGTCATTATACAGCACCTTATAGTCTTTTTGTAATTCTTTTATGAGCGCTTTGATTTGGCTTGGGTGGTTGGCCACACTTACTGAAAAACTTATGGCTGAATTTTGCATCGTTTGAATTTTCAATCGGTGGGCTGCAAATCGTTTGAAAATGTCACTGATGTGTTCTTCAACAATGAATGAAAAATCTCGACTTGAAATAGAAATCAAGACTTGGTCTGTCTTGAAGATGTAGCTCGGAATTTTGCTGTCTTCGCTGGTGTTATCATTAATGGAACTTCCAGGTTCTGTTGGTTCTTTGAAGCTTTTTACATAAAGTGGAATGTGTTTATTTTCTAAAGGCTTTATGGTTTTAGGGTGAATGACGGAAGCGCCATAATAGCTCAACTCAATGGCTTCGCGGTATGAGATATTCTCGAGTAAAGAAGTATTGGAAAAATGTTTTGGATCTGCATTCAACATTCCAGGCACGTCTTTCCAAATGGTAACCGATTCTGCTGAGAGGCAGTAGGCGAAAATTGCTGCTGAAAAATCTGATCCTTCACGTCCTAATGTGGTCATTCGATTGTGTTCACCACCACCAATAAAACCTTGAGTGACGATAAAATTTGCTTTTTCAGAAGACCAGAATTCCTTGATTCTAGTTTCTGTTTCTTCCCAATTCACTTTTGCATCGCGATAGGTATTGTCTGTATGAACCAATTTTCTCGAATCGGCCCATTTTATATCTAATCCTTCATGCTCTAAATATGCGGCAATGATTTTCGTTGAGAGGATTTCTCCTAACGATACGATTTGGTCATAAACAAAATCGAATTCAGTGTTTTCGTCTTGCTCCAAGAAAGTGAACGCATAATGTTGGATTTTATCGATTGATTCAGTGGCTGAGCTTTGTTCTTTGCCAACTAACAATTCAAGTTGTGCACGATGAAAATCAAATACCTTAAGAAGCAGTTCTTTCCATGCTTGATTTGCACTAAATGCTTCTACCACACGCTCAAGCCAGTTGGTGGTCTTATCCATGGCGGAAATCACAATGAGAAGTCGATTGCCGGTTTCGGTCTCAATAATTTGCTTGAGGTTTCTGACTGCTTGAGCATCTTTGACAGAGGCCCCACCGAATTTGAACACTTTCATAGACTTCAAGATTAATCAAAATATAGCCTTCCGTTGAGCCACTCAGATGATAAGTCAGCACCATACGTCTCGTAGAATTTAATGGCGGGCTCATTCCAATCTAGCACTTGCCATCCCATTCTTTTTACACCTTCTTCTTTGGCAATATTTACAATGAACTGAAACAATGGCTTTCCAATTCCTTTGCCGCGCATTTCTTCTTTCACCACAAAATCTTCTAAATAGAGATAGCGCCCTTTCCATGTTGAGTAGGCAAAATAGTAAAGGGCAATCCCAAGGACCGAACCTTCGAGTTCAGCAACGGCTAAATGATAAAGCGGATGTTCGCCAAAGCCATCTCTGATAAGAATTTCTTCGGTAACGATGACTTCATTTTCAGCTTTCTCGTAGATGGCTAATTCTTTGATTAAACTTAGCAAGGATGGCACATCCTGTTGAGTTCCTTTTCGAATAATGAGGTTATTCACGTTCATAATGACGCAAAAATGATCAATTGATGGAGATTTCCAATTGATCGGTAAATGGTTTGCCTTCAGGACGCCAGCTTTTGACTTTTGCATTAAGGTATGCATCAAAGCCTATCGCGTATTTTATCGATTCGAAACCACGTCTTTGTGAAGAAAATCCTTCGTATCGACCATTTTTAAGTTGGGTTGAATAGGATGCGATGATGGTTTTATTCGGACTCGATAAAGCGTAAAATAGAACGTGTCTAAATCCATCAGAATCCAATCTTTCAATATAGTTTGGATGAAGAGTATCTAATGGTGGATAATTTAAAAAAACGGTATCCATATCTACCAATCCTAGATTAATCGAGAGGCTCAGGTCCATTTCTTCAGTTGTATATATCTCGAGTTCTGAAAGGTTTCTGTTTGAAGGAAAACAAGAAAAATAGGTGTTGTTTCCGGCTCTCATCCGCAGGCCTTCGCTTTCGGAATTGCCGCAGGTATCAGAGCCAACTAACTTATTGTTCTGTTTGTAAGTAAAAGAGAAGAATCCATTTTCATCAGTTGTGTCTTCATCAAGTATTATCTGATCCAGAAACGCTGCATTCATAACAGGGTTTCTTAGATAATCTAGCATCAATGTAACTCTTTGGTTCGCTATTGCTGAGTCTCCATCAAACATCAGGTTCCCTGAAACAACGATGTCATTTGCAAATTCAAATTCATTGAATTCGTCTTCGCAAGACGAAAAGTAAAAAATCAGCACAAATGCGAAGACAACGAATAATGAATGACGAAAAGCTCTGTTCACTTAATAAAGACCTTGAAATAGGCAGATTGGTTGGTGAACAAATGTGATAATTAATCTTTAGCCATGACTATTTTCCACATTCCTCTTACTTCGTTTTCAGAGTAACCAGTTGCTTTATCCTCGGAATAAAGTTCTTTGATTCGAGACAATGCTTCAGGCTTGATTGATTCTTCAGCTCCATGACATTGAGTGCAAAGCTTATTTGTGGTGATGGGAGAATAGTAAACAAATGTTTCTCCTAGATCATTCAAAATGACTTCAAAATCTTCCCCGTTTTCAAGCTGAGTCTTGAAAGTGCTGATATAACCGATTTCTTCTTTGTTGGCTGTGTTTTTTGGGTTTCGGGCTTTGTCACTAACTCGTTGAATGCTTTCGACACCCATTTCGTTTCGCATACTATCAGTTATGCTTATCGCATGAATATTGCAAAATTCAATTGCTCCTTTCGTTCCTTTAGACTTTATTGCAGCCATTAGATTTTGACCAAGGTTCGCCTTGGTTGCACTCGCAACAAACTTTCCTCTCTGCTTTGGTTGAAGCTTCTCGCCTTTCCCATTTGCTGGCTGATTTCCAGGATGTGTGAAGTCAGCTTGATGGATGTATTCAGCGATTTTTAGAACGTCTGATTTGTCATATGCCATTGGAGGCATAAGTCCGAATTTTTCAATGGCATCATACATTAATACGTTGTCTTCACTAGGGTTAAGGGTGAATTCAGCTAATGCACTAACAAAAGCATCCATTTCTGAATATTCCATTTTGTAGCGCCTTTGAATAGCAAAAATGGGAGGAGCAATTCTTGAATCTTGCCTTGCTTCTCCATTGTGACATGAGTAGCAATAAGCCTTGAATAGATTTTCTCCTGGGTGAGGAACAACCGCAATCTTTTGATCTTCACTTTCTGTGGAAATTTCTTTCTCCTTAACACTCGAAGTGCAAGATGCCGTTAAGCCAAGTGTGAAGAGTAAAACATAAGTGATGGTATGATTCATTGTTTCCAAATTGAGCTCAAAAATAGAGATGTTAATCCATAGCTTCAGTGACAATGTATACAGATGAGATTCACACGTAAACCAAACGAAAATCATGTTATTGTCAATTCAGAAATCTAACTTTCGCGCTTCAAACAAAAACAAAAATTGTAATGAAAATTGTCACGGCCGAGGAAGCAATGTCCCATTTAAAGAGTAATGACCGCGTTTACATCCATAGTGTGGCAGCGGCACCTCAAGCCCTCGTAAACGCAATGACTGTGAGGGGCAGGTCTTTGAAAGGTGTTAATGTATACCATTTGCATACGGAAGGGGATGCACCTTATTCAGCGCCTGAGTTTGCTGATAATTTCCACATCCATTGTCTATTCGTAGGCGGCAATGTGAGAAAAGCCATTAGAGATGGACGAGCTTCATATATCCTAGTCTTCTTAAGCGAAATGCCAATTCTTTTTAGAGAAGGAGTTATTCCATTGAATGTCGCATTAATAAGTGTTTCGCCTCCAGATGTTCATGGCTATTGTACACTAGGTCCGTCAGTAGATGCAACGCATGCGGCTATTGAAGTGGCGGATATAGTAATTGCTCAGATTAATAAATATATGCCTCGTGTTCAGGGAGATGGCTTTATCCATGTAGATAAAATCGATTACGCTATTGAGCATGATAGTCCGCTCCATGAAGTGCATCCTACTGCGCTAAACGATGTTGAAATGGCAATTGGAAAACATGTTGCTGAGTTGATTGAAGATGGTTCTACACTCCAAATGGGCATTGGGAATATTCCAAATGCGGTATTGGCAAGTTTAGGAAGTCATAAAAATTTAGGAGTTCATACGGAGATGTTCAGTGACGGGCTCTTACCGCTTTTGAAAAGCGGAGTGGTTAACAATAGCCTAAAGCATAGTCATCCAGGAAAAACAATAGCAACGTTTGTCATGGGGACTAGACACCTCTATGATTTTATAAATAATAATCCTGGAATCGCTTTACTAGATTGCCAGTACGTTAACAATACCGCAGTAATTCGAAAAAACCCAAAGGTTGTTGCAATTAATAGCGCAATTGAAATAGATCTTACAGGCCAAGTCTGTGCCGATTCTATTGGTAACAGCATTTACTCAGGCGTAGGTGGTCAAATGGATTTTATAAGAGGTGCGTCCTTGAGTAAAGGAGGAAAGCCAATTATCGCTTTACCTTCGACTACAAAACACGGAGAAAGTAGGTTGGTTTTCATGCTTAAGCCAGGAGCGGGAGTTGTTACAACAAGGGCTCACGTTCATTATGTGGCTACTGAATATGGAGTGGTTAATTTATATGGAAAAGACCTTAAAACAAGAGCTGAATTACTTATCGGTATTGCCCATCCAGATCATCGAGAGATGCTAGAAAGGGGAGCTTTTGAAATGTTTAGAAAGTAATTAGTAGCAGCTTGAAGGTTAAAAATATGCCCGCAGTACAAAGCTTAAAATCAAGTTTCATACTTGCTTTTTTTCTGGCCTTTGGATTCAATTCATTTTCACAGACACAAGAATATGACTGCCTTGCTTTACAGGCAGAAAGTGAGGTTATAGTTGAGGGAAGGGCCAATGTTGGGCGCTTCAAGTGTAATACACGGCCACTTCAGACTGATAAGCCCATTCCATCATGTTTTGAAAAGTCTTTTGACGGGATAAGAATTACCAATGTTCAATTTGACATTCCGATTGATGATTTTAATTGCGGCAATCCTTTGGTTTTAAATGACCTAAAGGATGTGCTAGAAAGTGATGAGCATCCTGCAATTCAGTTTACATTGAAAGAATTGCTTGTGCATCAAACTTCATCATCTGTTTATGATGGAAATGTCAAAGCCCTAACGAATGTTAGAGGTGTAGACCATCCTATAATTATGCCTGTAGAGGTAATTGAGTTGGCGCCCAAACGCTATAAAATCTCCGGTCAAACCACCATTAGGCTTTCTTGGTATAGCATTGAACAGCCTTCCCGTTTCTTTGGCTTACTTGTCCTTGAAGAAGATGTGGATGTGTGCTTTGAGCTCTATTTTACTAAGAGCAAATAAAAAACCCCTGCTCTAAATTAGAACAGGGGCTTCATGTGATTTACTGCTAACTCTTAGAAGCTAATTGCTGCTTCAACTACTATACCGTCAAAAGAGGCACCTTGATAGATAGATCCTTCCCATCCATTCTGAGTGTATCGTTGACTTACGTATTCAACTTTAGTAACAACATTCTTGTTCATGAACCAGCCACCTCCTGCATTCCAACGATGGACTTCTTTGTCATCGGCTTGAGGAGTTCCAGTATTGTTGTTCTCAGCATGGTCATAACCTTGAACAATATTATAACGTCCAGCCAAATAGAATTGCTCTGTGCCTCCAAAACGATAGACCATTTCAGCAGCCATTTGATTATATGTGCCATTATTTAATTGGTCTTTTGCCGCCTTATCACCACCTAATACAGTTTCATAGAATCCGAAAAACTCTAATCCTTTGAATTTGGTGAATATTGCTCCTTGATAGGCGCTATACTTTCTAAATCTAGGAGTGAAACGACCTTCAAAGTCAGATCCGTTTAACAACTTGTAATAACGAGACCCACCACGGTCACCATTAAATAGATACGTTCCGTTGTCATGACTACCACTAGAGATATATCCAGACCCTGTAATTCTTAATCTGAAATCGTCAGTGATTTGATCATCGTATCCCAACTGAAAGTAGGTCACTGGTGAGTTGTTTTTGTTGTTAGTAATAACACTTTGGTTCAGCTTTCCATTGGATATTGCTGCCATTGCGAGTAATCCTGATTTTCGGAACAATACTTCAGCGAAAGCCTCGGTTGTGAAAGCATCCATTACATAGTTTCCTACAAAAGGATTGTAGATAGCGCGTCCATTGTCAGTTCTTCTGAAGTGAGCATCGCCATAGTTGATTTCATCCATACCAACTCTTACGGTCAGCATTTCCATTAAACCAGAAGCGAAATCTTCCTTAATGAAATCAAGTTTGTCAATTTGTAAATAACCTCCTTTTACCCATGCCTCAGCGTGGTGACGGGCAGAAAGGTATGTTCTTAAGTGCATTCTTACTCCATCTTGTAACTGAACATCAAGGTTCAAGTTTGCTTTAGGTAAGTTGAAGTCAGCTCCTAGAGTGTCAAGTGGAAATTGGCCGCCAAACTGTCCAGCAAGAGCTGTATCTCTCATTGTTAGGTTGTCTTGAGATAGGGCTTGAAATTGAAGCGCAAAGTCTCCACCCACTCTCACTTTCATTCCGGTGAATTCATTGTCTGTTTTAGGATCTTCGAAAACATTGATACCTCGCTTATCGTTTTGCCGCCAGTTTTGAAGGTTGTCGTACTCTGATAATTCGTCTTGAGCGAAAGCATTCATCGCAAGACTTGTCATTAATAAAACCGCTATTCTTTTCATGATTTCTGGTTTAATTGGTTTGGTTTAAATTATTTAAATTGTATTTCATATTGAACTTCAACATCCTTTCCTACGGTCATGGCCCCAAACATTACGTTTGGTGGCTCTACTCCATAGGAAGTCATGTCTATTTGTTTTTTGCCTGAGCATTTTAGTGTTGTTCCGTCATATGTGCAAGTGGCCTCAACGGATTCTGCTTTTGTTTGGCCTGCTATTTTCATTTTTCCGTTTGCTTTTACATTATAGGTTGAGCCCGATTGAGATAGACTCACATCGGATGCGCTAAACGTGATGGTGGGGAAATCTTCTTCCAACAAAGCCTCATAAGTGTAATTGTCCATGGTAGATTTTCCACTCTTGATTTGCTTCACATTTACAGTGAAATTTAAGTTGTCAATAGAAGAGAGCTTGCCTTCTTCCATATTTGCTGTGATTGATCCAACCTGCGACTCACAATGCTCTGACCAATCGTGCACATTACTTGTACCGTATATTGAGATGTTAGAAGCAGAGGTTATTACCATTTTAGTTTGGCCGAAAGCTGCACTTGTTATTAGGGTGGCTATTAGTATAGTGTTGATTACTTTCATTTGTTTTTGTTTGATGGTACAAATGTGAAGGCGTTTGTTCTCTCATTTTATGCTCGGTATCACAGTGAAAAGTGACTTTTGTCACCTAGATATATTGATTACTGTATCCATTTAATGATGATAGAAAGCCTTACCTTACTTAACATTGCAATAGATAATTGAATACTGTGGAAAACGCACTTAAATACGCCCAAAAGCAAGATTCAGCTGATGTTCTTGCGTCTTTTAGAGACCTGTTTTATCACCCTGAGATCAATGGCAAACAGGCCATATACTTTACCGGAAATAGCCTTGGACTTCAGCCAAAATCTGCAGAGGCTTATCTGAAGCAAGAATTAGAAGACTGGAGGAAATATGGAGTGGAAGGTCATTTTGAAGCACGGAGGCCATGGTATTCTTACCACGAGTTTTTCTCAAAAGCAATGGCCGAAATTGCAGGCGCAAAGGAATCGGAAGTTGTTGCGATGGGTTCACTTACTGCAAATATCCATAGCTTAATGGCGAGCTTCTATCAGCCTAACAAAACACGATACAAGATATTGTGTGAGAAAAAAGCATTTCCATCAGATACTTATGCCATGCAATCCCAAGCAAAATTGCACGGGTTTGATATTGCTGATGCCATTGTAGAGATCTCTCCAGCTAAGGGTTCTGATATCATCACGGAAGATGCAATCATTGAAAAAATTTACGAGCTTGGCGATTCACTAGCTACAGTAATGATTGGCGGTGTCAACTATTATAGTGGGCAGGTGTTTGATATGGCAGTGATTACTGATGCAGCTCATAAGGTTGGGGCGTATTGCGGTTTCGACTTGGCTCATGGAATGGGAAACATTGAAGTGAAGTTGCATGAGTGGCAAGTTGATTTTGCCGCGTGGTGCACGTATAAATACTTAAATGGAGGACCAGGTTCAGTAGGTGGATTGTTTGTTCATAAGAATCATCATAAACGCAAATTGCCAATTCTAGCAGGCTGGTGGGGCCATGACAAAGAAACACGGTTTAAAATGGAACCTGAGTTTGTGCCAATGCAAAGTGCTGAGGCATGGCAAATGAGCAATGCACCAGTATTTAATATGGCCATTTATTTGGCTTCGCTTGAAATGTTTCAAGAAGCAACAATGCCACGTTTGTTGGCAAAAAGCCGTCCACTGACTGATTATTTGGAGTATGTGATTCAAGAAGTTGTAAAGGAGACGGGCGCTGACTTGGAAATTATCACACCAAAAGAGCATCACAGAAGAGGGTGTCAATTGAGTGTGGTTGCTCATGGCTATGGCAGGAAGTTATTTGATCAAATCACAGCGGATGGCGTGATTGCTGATTGGAGAGAACCCAATGTGATTAGAATGGCTCCTGTGCCGCTTTATAACTCTTATGAAGACGTATATCGATTTGGTGAAATATTGAAAAAAGCTTTGACTGCTTAACAGCTTAAAAAAGGAATAGAATGAAAGAGGTAACTATTGTTGGAGCAGGATTGGTTGGGTCGCTATGGGCGGTTTATTTGTCTAAGGCAGGATATAAAGTTCAAATATTTGAACGTAGATCAGACATTCGGAAAGCTGAAATATCTGCCGGAAAGTCCATTAACCTGGCTCTTTCTGATAGAGGATGGAAGGCTTTAAAAGGAGCAGGCGTAGATCATTTGATCCGCGAAATTGCCATTCCAATGCCAGGTAGAATCATGCATGATTTAGCAGGTAATTTAACGTATCAGCCTTATGGAAAGGAAGGGCAGGCAATCAATTCTGTTTCGAGAGGTGGAGTAAATGCTCGCATGATGGACATTGCAGAGCAAGTGGGAAATGCGAAAATCACCTACAATACAAAGTGCTTAGGCGCAGATATGAAAGCGGGGATTTGCTACTTTGAAAACAGTGAAAGTGGAGAAAAATTTGAAGTTAAAAGTGATTTGATCTTTGCGTGTGACGGGGCTTTTTCAGCTATTAGGTATAACTCTATGCAGAAGCTTGATCGGTTCAATTATAGCCAGACGTATATTGAAGACGGCTACCGCGAAATTCTTTTGCCAGCCAATGAAGATGGCAGCTATAAACTTGAAAAGAGTGCTTTGCATATATGGCCGCGTGGTCGATTCATGATGATTGCCCTTCCTAATGAGGATGGTTCATTTACGTGTACTTTATTTATGCCATTTGAAGGAGAAAATAGCTTTGAAAAACTTACATCTAAAGAGGCGGTGAATGATTTTTTCAAAACAACCTTCCCTGATTTCTATGAAATGATGCCGAACATTGCTGATGCCTGGGAAGATCATCCTTTGGCCTCATTAGCAATAACGCGATGTTATCCTTGGCATCATGGAAAAACGGCTTTGATGGGTGATGCAGCTCACGCTACTGTTCCTTTTTATGGACAAGGTATGAATGCGGGTTTTGAGGATACTACCGTAATGAATGATCTAATGATTAAGCATAATCACGATTGGGATAAAATCTTTGCAGAGTACAGTGTTGTGCGAAAGCCTGATGGAGATGGTTTACAAGATTTATCTCTGCACAACTACCATGTGATGCGCGATTATGTAGCTGATCCAAAGTTTTTGCTGCAAAAGAAGATTGAAGCTCAATTCGCAGAAAAGTATCCTGACAAATGGATGCCATTGTATAGTATGACCACTTTCTCAGATATCCGCTATTCAGTAGCTTGGAAAGAAGGGCAGCGTCAACAAAGTATTATGGATGAGGTAATGGCTATGCCAAATATCGAAGCCAAATGGGATTCGAAAGAGGTGGAGGAGATGATGTTGGCTCTGTTGGCGCGTTAGTGCTTCTCTTTTTTGAAGGAAATCCCTTCATCCCAAAGGTCGCTCTGAATTTTCGCAAAGGCTTCTGGACCAATGCCCTTCAATGCTTTTATTTCAGATTTAGTAAAGCGCGAAAGATCGTTTAAGATAAAAACGCCCTTGGTTAGCAATGTCTCCTGCGCTGGCTTAGCGAGATATTGCGGGAATTCGTTCGCTTTTTCTTTCACAATATTAGTTTTCAGGATATCCATTATCAACCCAACATTCTATTGCATTGATCTCAGACTGCGATAACTTTCCACCTCTCGGCATACTCTTATTTGTGAGTACTTCTCTTTCGAACTGCCCGTTGTTTATGATGCCTTGAATGCCACTATAAGTAGAATAGGATGGATGACAGCTGCCCGTAGCACATTCGGCCGTTAGGATTGCTCCAATTTCATTATCGTATGTTGGCTCGCTTCCATCGCATACAGGATCTTGCTTTCCGCAGCTTTGAATTGATATGGCTGCTATAACCAACAATGCGACTAAGACACTCTTGTTTTTCATGGGTGATAATTTTAAGCGATGAAAGTAATCTATACTTCCATTTCAATTCTTTAGCGGACCTTAAAAACGTCTTAAATTGCTTTTAACATTATCAATACAAGCTGCGCTAAAATTTAAGGACTTACTAAGTTGATGCTCACATTGAAGTAAAAGGGATTGCCCAATGTATTTTGCACTGCAAGTGGCTGATCTCCGAAAAATCCACGATAGAAATCAGTGCCGTTTGGAACTTCATCAATGTTGTAGGAGTAGTTTACGCGATAACCTGCCTGAGCTGAAAGCCAAAAGAAACCTATCAGTTGGCGTTCATATATAAACCTGAACCTAAGTTCGCTTTTTCTTATCTCTAGCTCATCTTTTTTCCCGTCAAAAGGATCTAAGAAAGCACTATTTTGGTTTCCAACACGGTAACTGTTGCCCTCCAATTCAAATCCTACAAAGAGCATGTTTCTTGGGTTGAGTGTGTATCGTAAATGTCCTCTGGCCGGAAATAAAATTTCAGTACCCCACGTATTACTTACCGATGTCCAATTGTAAAGAATTACAGGAATGTAGTTTAGTTCGCCAGCCCTATAAGTGCGTGAAACACCTATCGCCCATTGTTTATAGTCGTTTGGTCTTTTTCCCCACAGAGCAGCGATGGAATAGCGGTTGTATTTCAATCCTTGAAAATCTGGAATGTCGAAGTCACCGTTCATATCAGCGCTGGCTTGAAAAAGTAAAAAGCTAGTTTCGTTTAAGGGTTTGAAAACGGTAGAATTAAGGCCTAAGGTTCTCAGATTGTTATTGGCCAAAGTCGTCAGTAAAGGATGGTTAAGTGAGGCCGGATCATCAAACTCATAATTCACATCCCAAAATCGTGCCCCAAGCTGTATAATAAGACTATTTTTTGAAATTACTGGAATGTTGGCGTCAAATCGAGTGCCGTGCACTGCATTTAGTTTTGCCTTTTTTTTAGCAGCAGTGAGGTACGCGCCTGCTGTGATGTCGTGTCCACCTTGGTAGTCGTAACCCAGTGAAATGAGTTTCGCAGGACTCAACCCTTTGATTTTAGCACTCGCAAATCGCTTTGCTGTGCCGTCAACAAACTCAAGATCATCATACATGCTGTAATCTTCCTCCTCCGATTCAATCAATGTTGAATCTGCTTGGGCGACCAATTGCAGCGGAAAAGAAACTATGATTGTAACGCACAATTCAAAGAAGTGATGTAGGGTAAATGGACTTCTCACAGATGTAGGGTTTTATTTCTTTTTCGGCATTTGCAAACGCTTCCAAACATCAGTTCTTCCCAATGCAGAAACTCCAATAAATCCTCGTATGTCAAGCGTGTTATCGTCTTTCATTTTTATGGTACTGCTGTAGGTGTTCCCGTTTTCTGGATCGTAAATGGTTCCCTCGCTCCACTCATTGTCTCCAGTGTAAACGAAGTCCTTAAGGATACGATACCCTTTTATCGGATTGGTTCTCATGCTCTCATCAGGGTTGTTTCTATCCACTTTTGGTTGCCCAGTTTCTGGGTCGTTAGGCTCTCGCAGCCAAACAATTTTACCATAGTATTTCGAACCAATTTTTTCAATTTTAACCTTAGCCTTTCCATGGCTTGGCTCCCAAACACCGATGAGTTTATCACCATCTTCTTGAGCAAAACTCATTATTGATGAGAATGAAAAAACGAGAAGAAATAAGACTGCTTTGAGTGTATTCATGATATTTTTAATTGTATTCAACAAGTAGTTCAAGGTTTAGTGAAATGCTCATGGCGTCATCGTAGTTATCTTCTTTAAAATCTAAATCTAGCAAGAAAGTAAATGACGATTCCTTGAAAACGTCTGTGAGTTCAGCTTCTTCGCTCACTGTTAGTGCAATGGCTCCAGAAGTATTTTCAAGAATGGGGTTGAGTATAGCTATGCTGGTCATCGGGGCATTGTCAGCTACTACTTGCAGCGAGGCGCTGCTAAATTGGCTGAAGTCTACCTCCGCACCCTCAAGGGATTGTATTGAGGCTTTCGATAACTTAACCGATTTGATGTTGTCAGCTTTTAGTGCTTTTTTGCTGATGAGCGTTGTTAAATCAACATTGTATTCGCTAAAGAAGCTGTTGGAACCCGAAAAATCGGGGCCTTCAGAAGCTGCAGTGATTTGCATACTTACTTGTTCTGTTTTGTTTGAGCTGCATGATTGAAACATGACGAGCACGAAAAGAATTGATGCTAATGTGCTTGCGCGAAAGAGGATATTGGTCGAAAGCATGGAGTGATTATTAATTGACTAAAAGTAGATGCACGGATAATGCCAATGAGGCTTCAGTTATATATAGTTTTTATTGAATTCATAAACAGTTTATGAATGACGATTGAAGCATAAAAGTAAGTCAATGATCTCAATAATTCCTGATCTAAAATCGATCAACGTATAAAACAAGTCGATTTCTCCGGCATTGATACTGCCATAAAAGAACAAGTCGGCCATGGTTAAGAAGATTCCTGCACCCAGCAATGCAACATGATTGTTGAGGTAATTTTTACCAATAGAATAGATTAGAAACGCTGTCAGCAAGAGCGATATAACTCCCGGAAAACGGAGGGT
>ERZ807291.2628-NODE-2628-length-26732-cov-6.887843_pt1 | contig 26732 bp, 23 predicted proteins | sample MGYA00521257_ERZ807291 | MGnify/ENA primary metagenome ERZ807291 (study PRJEB31413, sample SAMN03169783) | marine metagenome | biome: Marine; feature: Water; material: Subsurface seawater | place: North Sea | collected 2011-04-28 | depth 1 m m ...
CGCCGTTCTTGGTGGTATCTGGTTTGGACTTTTCTCGAGCCCGATGAAAGCGCCGGCACCCGCGCCCTCGGTTGGCGAGAAAAGTCCAAACCAGATACCACCAAGAACGGCGACAACGACGGCCACAATGCCCGCCAGGCTGATAAAGAACTGTGTGGTTGAAACCTCGTCCTCGTCCTGCTGCGCGCGCTCGATTTCCTGAACCTTCGCGACACCCCCACCCACGGTCGCCGGACTAATAATCGCCACGGCGAGGACATAGGAGATGAACATCACAGTCAGCATCAAACCGGGGAGCACACCTGCGGCAAAGAGCTGCCCGATGGATTGTTCGGTCAGAATGCCCCAGACGATCATCAGAACGCTTGGTGGGATCAGCATACCCAGACAGCTGGAACCCGCGACCGAGCCCAACGCAAAGCCGGGGTGATACCCGAACCGCCGCATTTCCGGATAGGCAATACGCGAGAAGGTCGCCGCCGAGGCAATACTCACACCCGTGACAAAGGAAAACAGCGCGTTCCCCAGCACGGTGGCAATCGCCAGACGACCCGGGATTTTGCGTAGCAGTCGGTTCAGCCCGCGATAAACGTCGGTCACGGTTCCCGACTTGCTGATGAACTCTCCCATCAGCAAAAACAGCGGAATCACGGCAAACACATAATCACGAATCGCCTCATAGGCGGTCGCGGCCAACATCCTCCGGACGGTCTCAAAAGCGTAGATATCCGCCCCGGTCACCAGGAAAATACCCAGCGCGCTGGTCATACCCAGCGCGACGGCGATATGGACGCCGATCGCGACCAGAGCGATCAGGCAAACAATAAGCAGAATGGCAATATTGACTTCAAACACAGTGGCTTATCCTTCTCGTCGCGCGGCTAGTGCTGCGGCGCGGACGTATCCAGTTCGGATGCCGCAATTTCGGGTTTGAAGACGTCGATATACGCCAACACAAGATAATTGATCATGGCGATGGCGCTGCCGATCAGAACGGTCCAGCGTGCGGGCCATGACGGCACGCGCAACGCACCTTCACCCTCATACTCACCCTCGGTAAAGGACCGGATGCTTTCATCCCAGCCGCCCGTGATGATCATCAGGAAAAAGGCGGCGCCGAGCAGATAGCCGATGGCCAGCAGAACCCGCTGCACTTTCGGTGGAAGATGCGTCACCAGAAAGTCAGCCCGCAACATGGAGCGACTTCGAATGGCATATCCGGCCTGCAGGAACACGATGATCACGATAGACGCGGTCACCAGTTCGGCGGTGCCGTTGATCGGGGAGTCGAATACGCCACGCCCGATGATATCGGCGAGAATCATGAAAGTGAGACCAAATGCCCAGACAGCCGCGAGGACCATGAGGAATTTGGACAGACGATCACTAAAGGAGATGAGGTTCATATGTCTCTCCTCTCGAAGTCGCGCAGAACAGCACGTTCGGAGGGTGGATTGTTTCGATAAATGATTTTGTGTTTGTCAGACGGATGACCGGCCGAACACCCAGTGATGGTGTCCGGCCGGCGCATCCTTCAGTCCAACAGACCGCAGTCTGTGGCTACTTGATGACGTAGCGGACAGGCCAGACGTAGCCCTGCTTTTCCGCAGCTGCCAGATAGGAGTTCAAGATCTTCTTGGCCGGGAAGCCTTTAACCTCGAGCTCATCAGCATGGGCCTGCGGCCAGCTGGCCAGACCTTTTGCCCAACCCAGACGAACGTCTTCAGGAAGATCGGTGACGGTGATGTTCTCACGGAGCCACTTCATATCCTTTTCGTAGCCGACCTTGTTTGCCGAACCCGTCAGGGTCTGGAAACGCTTGGCGACTTCCTGGACGATCGGCTTGGCGTCAGCTGGCATCCGCTCCCAGAAGCGGTTGTTCACGGTTAGACCGTGCCACGTGATCGAGCCAAAGCCGATGGTCGTGTAGTACTTGCCGACCTCATGCAGCTTGAAGACAGGACCCCAGGCGCTCGGGAACATGATGCCGCCCTCGGCAACACCGGTCTTGATCTTCTGGTACCAGCCCGGAAGACCATCGGTCACCGGAATGATGCCAATGCCTGCCTGCTCCATCCAGTTCAGGTTGAGGCCTGCACCCAGGATCTTGTGACCCTTGAGATCTTCGAGCTTCTTCCACGGGAAGTTGGTGCCAAGGTTGTAGCCACCGTCGCCGATAATCGCGAGCAGGGTCTGGTCGAAGCCCTGAAAACGCTCTCCAAGGCTGGGATACTGGTCATAAATTTCGCCGGCAGCCGCAACACTCTGGACCGGATCCATGGTGCCAAAAGGCAGCATGATCTGGAACGCGTGCATCGGCAGCTTGGAAGCTTCGAAGCAGTAGCAGAAGCCGCCAATATCAACGACACCGTTCTGGACACCCTCAAAGGTGTCGAACACTTTCACGATGGAGCCGCTGTAGCCTTCGATGAAATTGACTGTGTGGTCCGTCTTGGCCTCAATGGCTTTCTTCAGCTCAGTCTGGAAAAATGTCTTCATCAGGCCGGCATAAACAACCGTCGGCGGATGCCCGGATGCGATGCGGATATTGATTGTGTCAGCGCTGGCCGATGTGGCACCTGCCAATGCGGCAGCCCCCACAATCGCAGCCGTCGACAGACCAGCGATATGCTTGGTGAAACGTTTCATTTGTGTACTCCTCCCAATGGGCCAGATCCCCAGAACCCGGCTCCTTATAGTTTTTCCGTTTCGAGAAACGGGATTGTCTCCAGGACAGCAGGCACCCTAACGGTTTTATACAAGACTCGTCCACCGAGCAGATCGGCAGATTTCATGCGACCAAAGTCGCATAACGGTATCTCAGGTTCCGAAGGCGCGATCCCCGGCATCGCCAAGTCCAGGAATGATGTAACCCTTTTCATTCAAGCGCTCATCGACAGCCCCAACAAACAGTGGAACATCAGGATGGGCATCTGCAAACGCCGCGAGACCCTCCGGAGCAGCGAGAATTGAGACCATGCGAATATCTCGGACACCTCTGGATTTCAATTGAGACAAAGCCGCGATGGACGAATTCGCCGTGGCGAGCATCGGGTCCACCACAATATTCAGACGGTCCGCAATATCGGGTGGGCCATTGAATGAGTATTCGACGGCTTCCAGCGTCTCATGATCGCGATATACCCCGATATGCGAGACCGACGCAGTCGGGATCAGGTCCAGCACGCCATCCAGCATCGCGTTTCCCGCGCGCAGGATCGACACCAGCACCGGCCCCGGATTTGCGAGAACACGCGCTGTCATCGGTGCCATTGGCGTCTCAATATCCCGATCGACCAGTTGCAACTCTCGGGTAGCCTCAAATGTCATGAGCTGCGCAATCTCCCGCACAAGCGCGCGAAACACGACAGACTTGGTCTCCTTGTCGCGCAAAAGCGAAATCTTGTGACGCACCAGCGGATGGTCGATCACGGTCAAATTGTCAGTCATTGGATTTCCCCCGATATGTCATTTAATCGGATTTAGCGCGACAAGACACGAATTGCGAGACGTGACTTGTATCCGTGATAGTTGAAGACACGCGTCTGCCTCTGTCATTCTCACGCACTTCGACGTGAACAAGCAGCAAAGGTTAACCGGTGTGAGCACGCAGGAACGTCTCGCAAAACCGATGATTGAACGGAAGGATTGGGCAGATGGCTCGATCCTGCTGCACAACCACACGCCGCTTCCCGATCCCTTGCCCGACATCCTCGACCGCTGGCGTCAGTGGGCCCGGCAAGACACCGGTTGCACATTCGTCAGCGAGCGAAAAGACAACACCATCAGGACCATGAGCTATGGAGAGATCGATCACCTCTCTGACGCTCTTGCCCATGAGCTGCGCAATGCGGGCGCAGGTCCGTCTGACACGGTTGCGGTCATCACCGGTGCCAGCATCGCGCACGCCGCGCTCAAGATTGCCTGCCTGAAAGCTGGGTTTGTCCACGTCCCGTTGTCACCAATGTTGCTGGAGACGAGTTATGGCCGCACGCGGCTCGCCGGGCTTCTGGCCATCGCGAACCCGAAACTGACCTTTGGAGTTTCCGATGCAGCGCCCGAAGCTCTCGAACACGGTGCAGGGAACTGGATCAACCTTGAGGGGCTGGTCCTTGGAAACACCGATCACGGCCCTTTTGCGGTAGAACCGGCAAAACAATCCGACCCGGCAGCCATTTACTTCACCTCCGGTTCGACAGGCGACCCAAAAGCGGTCTCGATCACACGGGGCATGATCGCATCGAACCAGAGCGCTTACGCCGCGCACTGGCCGTTCCTAACCCACAAACGACCCGTGCTGATAGACTGGCTACCCTGGCATCATGTCTTCGGGGGGCTCGATAACTTCTACAAGATGATCTGGAACGGCGGGAGCTATCACATCGAAAGCCCTCCCCATCCCGAACATATGGACGCGATGGCCGCCCGCATCCGCGAAATTCGCCCGACAATCCATATCAACGTGCCCTATGGAATTGACCTGTTGCTCGACCACCTCGATCGCAGCCCGGAAACCCGAACCGCCCTGCTCGATCGTCTCGATCTGATTTTCTTTGCCGGTGCGGGAATGGGCGCGAAAACCTGGCGTCGATTACGCGCAACGGTCGCGGCCGGACCACATGGTTGCGACACGCCCCCGGTCGTCGTCTCGGGGTATGGCGCGACCGAGGCCGCCTCAACGATGTGCCTCGGGCACGAGCCCGCAACACACACAAGTGAAATTGGTCTTCCCCTCCCCGGCCATACCGTACGACTCGCACCCGTAGATGGCGACGCGCTCGAAATCCGGTTTCAAGGCCCCAACCTTTCTCCGGGCTACATCGATGCAAATGGTCTGACGCCGCTCGACATGGACGATGCTGGTTTTCTGCACACCGGCGATCTCGGACGCGCGCATCACGATGGCACACCCGAACGCGGCATCTGTTTCGATGGTCGGATTGCAGAAGATTTCAAACTGACCACCGGGACGCGGGTAAAGGTCGGTGCCCTGCGCCACGCCATTCTCGCCGCTTGCGCGCCATATCTTCAGGATGTGGCCATCGCAGGCGCTGGTCATGACAGGATCGCAGTCATTCTCTTCCCGACAACCGCCGCCTGCGAGACTGTTACCCTAAATGATCTAAAGGCACACATGCTGCAGGGACTGGTCCGCCACAACACCACCTTGCCGGGCAGCTCAACCTCGGTTTTCAGAGCCATTCTCGCTGAGGGTCCACCCAATCGAAACACTGGAGAGATCACGGACAAGGGACATCTGGCGCAGGCGCGCTGCCTGAAAAACCGCCCCGAACAAATTGCCGCGCTCTATGCCAACTCTGCCTCAGCTGACATTCTTTGCCCCGAAGACCTCACGATTCCTGATCAGACGAAAGAAACCAAGCCATGACAGCAGAACCCGTACTGCGCATTGAACGCGACCCGGACGATGCCTTTGCCACGTTCATCATGAACCGGCCAGAGAAGCTCAACGCGCTCGACCTTGAGCTGCTTGATGCTCTCGACAAAGCCGTTCGAGATGCACAGCGGGACCCGGAGATTCGCGCGATCATCCTGACCGGAGCCGGGCGCGCCTTTACCACAGGCTTTGATCTGAACAGCGACGACTTCGAGATGGACACCGAAGCCTGGCGCGCGGACATGTCCGCCAATTGCGAACGACTGCGCGTGATCTGGAACTCCGAGGTGCCGGTGATCGCCGCCATCAATGGTTACGCGCTAGCTGGTGGACTTGAGCTCGCCATGTGCTGCGATCTGGCCATCGCTGCCGAGGACGCCATGCTCGGCGAGCCCGAAGTGCGCCACGCCTCGGGACCACCCTCCCTGATGATGCCCTGGACCACGCCGATCCGGCATGTGCGGTGGCTCATGTACACCGGCGATTTGATCGATGGCCGTGAAGCCGAACGTATTCATCTGGTAAACCGGGCCGTCGCGCCCGACCAGTTGATGCCCGAAGCTGAGAGGCTCGCCCGGAAGCTCGCACGAATGCCAGGTCCAGCCATCAAGTTCGCCAAGGCCTCAATCAATCACCAGCAGGAAACCGCAGGCCTGACGAGCTCCTGGCAATACAATGTCGAGACGATCTCCACGCTCCATGCGTCCGAGCACGGACGTGAATGGATGCGCAAGCTGAAGGAAAAGCCGCTCAAAGAGTTTCTGAAAGAACGCGAAGCACCCTTCCGGGAACTGGACGACTAGAACCGGTTATTCCGCTGCAGAATTGCGCCGGCTCAGGCTCTCAAAGGTGTCAATTACCGTTGCGGCATCAACCACGTCAGCATAACGGCGCTCGACGTCACGAAGGTTTGCCTCATGAGGTTCGATTTCGTGATCGCCGACACAATCCTCGGGAACAATTGTCCGAAACCCGAGACTAAAGGCATCAATCACAGACGCCCGCACACAGCCTGACGTGATACAGCCGGTCACGATGACCGTGTCCACGCCGTGTTTGATCAGAAACGGGGCGACCGTCGTGTTGAAGAAAATCGATGGCCCGCCTTTCATGACCACAAGATCGGGCTTGGCGGCTGCGATCCGGGGATCGAGTTCGACCGATGGATGTCCGACAATCAGGTCTTCGCGCAGAGGTTCAATCTTCCAGTGGGGCATGGCCGCCGGACTGTCATAGCCCATCACGCAAGCGGCAATCGGGAAACCGGCAGACTTGGCAGCTGCCATCACATCGACGGTGCGGTTCACCGCAGCATCAATCATCGGGGCGCCACCCATCCGAAAATCCGGGTCGGTGAAACCGCGTTGAAAATCCACCACAACCACACCGGGACGTTGCCCCCAACCCACGGCGCGATCGCCATAACCACGTTCTGCGTAATCCACAACCCAACTCCATTGCATCAAGTAACCGACTGCCAGACTATCAAACCTCGGCGTGACGGTCTTGTCCTCACACATATCAAAAAAGGCAAATAATGAAACTCTATATGACAGAGATGTCGGGGAACTCATTCAAGATTCGCGTACTCGCAGAAATGCTGGGGGTCGACTACGAAAACATCCGCATCGATTGGGAGAACAACGCCCACAAATCAGCCGAATTCCTGAAACTCAATCCGCGTGGGCAGGTGCCCGTCATGGAGATTGAAGGCAAAACCTTCTGGGATTCGACCGCACATCTTGTCTACATCGCGCGAAAATACGGCGGTGACACCTGGCTTCCCACAGACCCATTGCAAATGGCGGAGATCATGCAGTGGATGTCCTTTGCCCAGAACGAAGTGCAGTTCGGCCTGCAATGGGCACGGGGCGTGACGATCTATAACCGGCGACCCGAAGCCTTCGAAGGTTATCTGCAGGACGGCCAAACCGCACTGGATGTTCTTGAAAACCATCTTGCAAAAACGGGCCACTGGTTGGCGCTCGGACACGCCACTTTGGCGGACATTGCCTGCTACCCTTATGTGAAGCGTGCACCCGAAGGTAACCTTCCACTCGACGAGTATCCCGCGATCCGTGCATGGCTCACACGCTGCGAATCCCTTCCCGGCTGGATCGAAATGGACCCTTGATCACAGGTGGGCATTGCACCAGAGCCTTGGCTGTTGGATGATCATGTTTCACAGGTTGGATTACGTCCCGCACAAGCGGTCAAAAAGCATCGCAGCGGTATTTTCTGGGGAATGGAGTTTGTAAGATGGGTTACCGAATTTCCGTCGATACCGGCGGCACTTTCACTGACATGGTTCTTGTAGATGAGGAAGGAAACTTCAACATCGGCAAGGCACTAACGACGCCGGAGCGCATCTCCGAAGGCATGTTTTCTGCGCTGGAGGTTGTTGCCGAAGCCGCAGGCAAAACGGCGCGAGACCTTCTCGCCGAAACCGACATCCTGATCTACGGAACCACCCGTGCCACGAACGCGGTGGTGACCAAGGCAACGGCGCGCACAGCCTTCCTGACCACGACAGGGTTTCGGGATATTCTCGTCCTCAAGGAAGGTGGCAAGCACGGCCCCCACGATTACAGCTACGACTATCCCCAACCCTACATTCCGCGCCGTCACACTTTCGAAATCGACGAACGGATCGGCAGTGCCGGTGAAGTTGTCCGGGAACTGGATGAAGCCAAGGCTCGGCAGGTCATCGAAACCCTGAAAGAGCGGAAGTTCGAGGCCGTCTCGGTCTCGCTGCTCTGGTGCATCGCCAACAATGCCCATGAACTGCGGCTCGGTGAACTGATCGAGGAAATCATGCCGGGTGTGCCTTACACCCTGTCCCATCAGCTTGCACCGATCCTGCGTGAATACCGGCGTGCGTCCGCAACATCAATTGATGCATCTCTCAAGCCTTTGATGCAGGCCCATTTGCGCGGCATGCAAAGCGACCTGCTTGAAGCAGGGTTTTCGGGCGACTTGCTTGTGTCCACATCAGTCGGCGGTTGTCAGGAGGTCGAAACCCTGGTCGAACGCCCGATCAACACCCTGAAATCCGGCCCCGCCATGGCGCCTGTCGCTGGACGCGCTTACTCAGCGGTTGAAAACATGGGTGGCGACGTCATCGTTTGTGACACCGGCGGCACCACATTTGATGTCGGCCTCGTCCGTGATGGGCAGCTGGTCTATTCGCGTGACAGCTGGCTCGGTCCGCAGTGGCTCGGTGATATCATCGGAGCTTCCACGGTCGACGTTCGCTCCATCGGAGCGGGTGGCGGTTCCATTGCCTGGCAGGACCCCGGCGGGTTGCTTCGCGTTGGCCCACAATCGGCAGGCTCGGTCCCTGGTCCGGCCTGTTACGGCAATGGTGGCAACGAGCCGACCGTGACCGACGCGGCGCTGGTCCTGGGTTACATCGACCCTGACTATTTCAACGGCGGCCGTCTCTCGCTTGATCGTGCAGCCGCCGAACGGGTGATTGGCGATTTCGGAAAAGTCATCGGCAAATCTCCCGATGAAACCGCCCATGCCATCATGGTCATCGCCAACGAGTTGATGATCAAGGCGATCGGCGAAATCACCGTGAATGATGGCCTCAACCCCCGCGAAAGCGTGATCGTCGCCGGTGGCGGCGCTGCCGGGTTCAACATCATGCCGATTGCGCGGGAGCTCGGTTGCGACACGGTGATCCTGCCCAAGACCGCATCCGCCCTTTCGGCCTGCGGGATGCAATATTCCTCGATCGTGTTCGAAGCGACGCGCAGTCGTTTCACGGCCTCCAACGAATTCGACATTGAAGGCGTCAACAACGCGCTGGCGGAAATCGAGTCCGAATTGCTGGAATTCAAGGACAGTCTCGCAACAGCGGCCGGTGCGGCAACCACCATCGAGTTCTTCGTGGAAGCGCGCTACAAGGCGCAGGTCTGGGAACTGGATACAGCCCTGCCCAAACAACGCCTCGACGGCCCTGCCGACGTTGAAGCGATCACCGAAAGTTTTCATCAGACCCATGAACGGGTTCACGCGGTGCGCGATGAAGGCAGCCCGGTCGAATGCGTCAACTGGAAAGGACGGATATCCATCCAACCCTTCAGTCCACCGCCGGCCCCCGATGCGACAACCATATCCCAGAACCCGGCCCCGGACGAGACACGAAGCTGCTTCTTTGGTGGCACGGAACGGGTCTCAACGCCCGTGTTCCGCGGCGACAATCTGGCCACCGGCGACGAGGTGCAGGGCCCCGCGATCATCCAGGAAGCCACGACGACCATCGTCGTTTATCCCGACATGTCCGCGCGTTTGAGCGCCGCGGGCGACTACATCCTCGACTGCAGTTGAGAGGGAGAAAGAATATGACCGATACCGATACCAAACTCGATCCCGTCCTGATCTCCGTGATGGCCAATCGTCTCGACGGCATCGTCCGCGAGATGACCAACACACTTCTGCGCTCCGCGCGTTCGGCCGTGATTTCATCGGCACGAGATTTCTCGTGCTGCCTGGTCACGGGGGATGACCAATTGCTGGCACCCGCCGAGGGCCTTCCGGTGCATATTTTCGGCTGCCATATCCAGACCGCCAATATGCGCAAGTATCACGGCGATGACATCAAGCGCGGCGATGCCTATCTCGACAACGACCCCTATGGCGGCAACACCCATCCCGCCGATCACACCTTCATGGTGCCGGTCTTCTTCGAGGGTGAGCATCTCTTTACCGCCGTTTCCAAGTGCCACATGGCCGATATCGGAAACTCGATTCCGTCGAGCTATTTCGTCATGGCCAAAGACGTTTATGAAGAAGGCGCCCTCGTCTTCCCGGGTGTCCGCATCCAGCGGGACTTCGAGAACATTGAAGACATCATGCGGATGTGCCGCGCGCGCATCCGGGTGCCCGATCAGTGGTATGGCGACTATCTCGCCGGTCTGGGTTCAGCCCGGATCGCCGAACGTCGCCTGGAAGCCTTCTGCGAAAAGTACGGCAAAGAGACCGTCAAAGCCTTCTTCAAGGAATGGTTCAACTATTCCGAACGCCGCATGGTCGACAACATCAAGCGTCTGCCCAAGGCCAGTCTCGTCAACAAGGGGCGCTCCGATCCGTTGATCGGTGTCCTGCCGGACGGGCTGGAATTGACTGTGAAGGTCGATATCGACCCGGATGAGGCCGAAATTCACATCGACCTGTCTGACAATCCACCCTCTGTGGATGTTGGCTTGAACACCTCCCTCGGAGCTGCCACATCCGCAGTGGTCGGCGCAGTGTTCAACGCGCTGGACAAGGATTTGCCGCGTAACGAAGGCGCATTCCGCCGCCTGAAATTTACCTATGCCGAAGACAGTGTGGTGGCGGCACCGACCTTCCCACATTCGTGTTCGGTCGCAACAACGAATGTGTCTGAGCGACTCGTGAACATCACCCAATCCGCCTTTGCCCAGCTGGGTGATGGCATGGGTCTGTCGGAAGGTGGTGCCGGGCTCGGCGCAGGCATGGCCGTGATTTCGGGCAATGATGCCAGCCGTGGTGGTGAACCCTATGTGAACCGCCTGATGCTCTCGACCAATGGCGGACCGGCAAGCCCGGTCGCCGATGGCTGGGTGAATTACGCGATCCCTGTCATTGCCGGCCTGATGTATCGGGACTCCGTTGAGGTCGATGAACTCAAGCATCCGATCCGGGTTGAGTCTTTGGGTATCGTCACCGATTCATCAGGGGCCGGTCGCCGGCGTGGCGCACCTGCGCAGCAGATCGAATACGGACCGACGGATGCGCCAATGATGGCCGTCATTTCCTGCGACGGTCAGCACACACCCCCGCGCGGTGTCGTGGGCGGACATGACGGCACGGCGGGCGAGACCTGGCAGATCGAGGACGGCGTTCAGTCCGAACGATTGCCCAATGTGATCCAGCTGAAGCTCGATCCCGGCCAGCGCGTCCGTGGTCGGGATTCTTCGGGCGGCGGTTACGGAGATCCGCTCGACCGGGAACTCGAACGAGTGACCGTTGATGTCCTTGAAGGCTGGGAAACCCGCGAGAAGGCACGTGATATCTATGGCGTGATCTTCACGGGCGAAATCGACGATGAAACTCTGGAACCCGATGTCGCCGCGACGGAAGCCCGGCGCGCCGAGATCCGGGAGGCCCGCGCCTAGCGATAGAAATCGTCGGTTTCCAAGGGCAGTACGAGCTTATCCCCACGTTTGGCCGACAGATCGATCGCCATACAAAGCAACAGGTTCAGATGCCCCTCACGCGTGGTCGTGTGAGGGGTTTCCTGTCCCATATACAGGCGTTGGAACCACGAATTCGTTTCCTCGCGCACGGGCCCCCAGAACTGACCGACCGCGTTCTCGCCAAAGGGAATACTGGTGAGAAAATCGACATGCCGCGGAAACGCCTCGACATTGTCCTTTTTGTAGCCAGCCCCCTGAGGTATCTCGCTCGCGAGCACCAGATCGCGATGCATATCCTCAATATCAATCACGCCACGGTCGCCGATGATCCCGACCTGCATGCCGTAGACAGCGCCCGGCCAGACATGGGGCGCGGCCCAGCTGTGGTTGAGAGACAGCATGGAACCATCATCCATTTCGATGATCGCGAAGGTCGAATCCTTGCTGCCGGCCGACCCGAAGATGTGGTCTGTTGAATGAGCGTAGACCGAAACCGGGCTGCGTCCTTCCATCAGCCAGAGGCACATATCCAGAATATGGGTACCGCTGATCACGACCGGCGTTGTCGTGTCATGCTGGTTTGCCCGCGACAGGCACATTTCAGCAATTGTGCGGTTGAGCATCGCACGGGCGCAAACAGCCGTCACATCCCCGATCTGTCCTTGAACGAGGCGTTCTTTCACCGTCAGGAAGCGGCGACGAAATCGCTGGGTGTAACCCATCACCGCATCCACTCCAGCACGCTCAATGGCTTTTGCCACTTTTTCTGAATCCCGGACATCAACCGCGAGCGGTTTTTCAATGAACAGACGGTGACCGTATTCAAGGGCCTGCATCACCGGCCCCACATGAGCTGATTCCTGGGTCGCGATGATGACCGCATTCACCTCCGGACGGGCGAGCAACTCGGCCGCATCCGTGGTGGAAAAGTCCGCATGTGCATCACGGGCGAGCTCAGTTGCCAAATCTTCATGGATGTCACAAACCCCGAGCCAGCCTACCCCGGGATAGTCCCGCGCCAGCTCGGCCCGAATGCGCCCGATAGGTCCGCAGCCGATCACCGCAAGCCCAATTTCCTGTCCACGAACCGCCATTGACCCCTCCCCTAATAACCGCACCATTCTAGACTGTCTGCCCGCGATGACATAAAGACCGATATATGGATACCAACGCGCCTGATCAGACAACCACGCGGCCTTATAGCCGCCGCACCGCGATCATTCGCATGGTGCCAGTTCTGGCCGTTACCTTCATTCTGGCGCATTTCCTGCGATCTGCACCGGCGGTCATTGCGCCCAATCTGCGTGCCGAGCTGGGGCTAACACCCGGAGAGCTTTCCAGCCTGCCTGCCGCGATCTTTCTGGGCGCGGCTCTGATGCAACTTCCTGTTGGCGTGCTGCTGGACCGCTTCGGGCCACGGCGCACCATGTCCGGTCTGTTTAGCCTTGCTGCGCTCGGCGCCATCATCTTTTCGTTTGCCCATGACGTCCCCATGCTGGCGCTCGCGCTGTTCCTGATCGGCTGCGGAGCGGCTCCGGTGTTCATGGGCGTGATGGTGCTTCTGGCCCGCTGGATTCCGCGAGACCGGCTGGCCACGGGCACGGCCATCTCCATCTCGGTCGGCGGCGCGGGCATGTTGCTCTCTGCCTCCCCCTTCGCAGCCGCTGTTGAGCTCTATGGCTGGCGGGAATCCCTGCTTGTGGTCGGGCTGTTTTCCCTCGCCGTGGCCGTGGTCGTATTCCTGATGGTCAGGGACCGGCCTGACGATGCTCCTGCACCTGCCGTGAGTGAAACACTGCTGCAGACCGTTCTGGGATTGCGGCAGGTTCTCGCAGACAAACGAATCTATTCTTTTGCGGCTGCAACCGGCGTATCGGTTGGTGCATTGGTGACAATCCGAAACCTCTGGATCGGCCCTTACCTGAACGATGTCTTCGATCTCGATATCGTGGCCCGCGGCAACGTGATTTTCATCGTGTCCCTCGCCTGGCTTTTCAGCGCATTGATGTACGGGCCGCTCGACCGCTGGTTCGACACACGGCGCGGCGTCGTAACCGGCGGCATGCTGCTTTACACAGGTACGCTGGTGGCGCTCGCAATCAATTCCAGCCCGTCCGTCGTCGTGGCAACGATCCTGCTCTCAGCCTTCGCGCTGTTTGCGGCCATGGCCTCACCGATTTTTGCGCATGCCCGCAGTCTGTTTCCCGAGACCCATACGGGACGGGCATTCACGGCCATCAATGTGTTCACCTGGAGTGGTGTGTTCGTCATGCAGATGGGAACCGGCGCTATTCTGGACGCATTCCCGGTAGATGAACTCGGGCGCAGCCCGGCCATCGCCTACCGAACCATGTTCGGCGCGCTGGCCTTCGCTCTTGTTTTGGCGTTGATCGCCTATCGCAGGGTGGCCGACGCCCCGCCATCAGCGGAGCGTGGCCAAACCTGACGCCTTGGTCTGACTAGACAAAGACCTTCTTCATCTGCGCTTCCGGGTAGCGTTCGCCTGCCGCAGCACCAACCGGCACCATGGCCGAAATTTCTTCGACCTCAGCTGCCGTGAGTTCCACGCCCAGGGCTGCCGCATTCTCATCAAGGCGCTCGGCCCGCTTGGTGCCGGGGATCGCAACAATGTCGTCGCCACGTCCGATAAGCCAGGCCAGCACGAGCTGTGCAGGCGTGCAGCCCTTCTTGTCGGCATAGGCCGCTACGCGCAGAATAAGTTCGCGGTTTGCCTGGAAGTTATCCTTGTTGAAACGCGGATGCCGATAGTGCGGATCGTTCTCGTCAACGGTTTCGGCATTGACGTACTGGTCGGTCAGAATGCCGCGACCCAAAGGTGAGTAGGCCACAAAGGTGATGCCCAATTCGCCAGTTGTCTCATAAATCTGCTCGGCCTCGACCCGGTAAATCAGTGAGAATTCGCTCTGCACGGCCGCCAGCGGATGCGTGGCGTGGGCTTTGCGGATCGTCTCCGGCTTGGCTTCACAAATGCCGATCGCCTTGACCTTGCCCTGCTCGACCAGTTTGGCCATCGCCCCGACCGTGTCCTCGATCGGCACGTCCTGATCGACACGATGCTGGTAGTAGAGATCGATCACATCAGTCCCGAGACGCTGCAGGCTCTTCTCGCAGGCTTCGATGACATATTCCGGGCGACCATTCACACCCATACCGCCGCCTTCGAGCTGGGTCTGACCGAACTTGGTGGCCAGCACGACCTTGTCGCGGTAGCCGTCTTTGAGTGCGCGGGCGAGAACATCCTCGTTGTGACCCCAGCCATACATGTCGGATGAATCGAGAAAATCGATACCCTTGTCGATGGCATAGCGCACGAAGTCGACGGTTTCATCGTCATCCGCAGCGCCATAGACACCCGAAAAAGACATGCAACCCAAACCAATGGGTGCACATTTCAGGTCGCTCGAGCCAAGCTGGCGTTTTGTTGCTGTTTTCAGGTCTGCCATAATGTGTTTCCTCCCCTAGGCGCAGATCGTCCGCGCCAAACAATATGTAATCTCGTCGATTACTATAGCAGGGCTTGTTCCAAAGGTAGACCGGAAGACAAGCCCGAATAGAGAAGCGTCATGAAAGTTTATGAAGGCGGCTGCCATTGCGGAAACCTGCGGGTCGCGTTCCGGACTGCACTGGACCCCGCCCAAATGGCACCACGCGCCTGCCAGTGCGCGTTCTGCCGAAAACATGCAACGGGCGCGGTGTCTGACCCGGATGGGCATCTGGAATTTATTCTGAAAAACCCTGATCAGGTTCATCTTTATCGCTTTGGTCTTGGCATCACCGAGTTCGTCATCTGCCGGAACTGCGGCGTCTATGCCGGCGCGCACATGCCAGACGGGGAGGCCGCCATCGGCAATGTGATGGCACATGTCCTCGACGCCCACGCCCAGTTTACACTCCCTACTATTCCGGTGGTTCGCAGCGGAGAGGACGAAGACGGTCGGCGTATCCGGCGTCGGAAATCCTGGACACCATCGACACTCGTAACTGGGTCTGCATGAGCCAGACCAAAGACCGCGAAACACCGCTCTGGTTTGTTCTGCTGTCAGTCACAGCCGTCCAGGGTATCGCAACCTTTTCCAGCCTGACACTCGCAGCCACTGCCCCTGTTGTCGCAGCAGATATCGGTGTTCCGGTGGAATTCATCGGTTTCCAGATCGCACTTATCTACGCTGGCGCCTCCCTGATCTCCGCAGCATCGGGCTTTCTGCTTCGGCGTTGGGGGCCCGGACGCGTGGGTCAGATCAGCCTTGTCATGTGTGGCGGTGGCGCAATCATGATGGCCGTCCCTTCAGTCCCCGTCATCGCATTCGGTTCCCTGTTCATGGGTTTGGGCTACGGCATGACCAATCCGGCTGGCGCAGAACTTCTGATGCGCATCACACCGGCACACCGCCGCAACATCGTCTATTCAATCAAACAGACCGGGATCCCCATCGGCGGCATATTGGCCGGTGCGATTGCCCCTGTCGCCGCTGAGAATTTCGGATGGCAGACCGCCCCGCTCATCGGTGCTGCGTCGTGTCTGGTCCTCGCTTTTGCCCTACAACCCTGGCGCAACGGATGGGATAAAGGTCGCGATCCGGGCGCCCGTCTTGATTCCAGTACCTTTGTTGCCATGACACTGATCTGGAAGCTCCCCGCATTGCGGTGGATGGGCATCGCCGGATTCAACTACGCCTTCATTCAACTCGCGATCTCAACTTTCACCGTCACAATTCTCGTCACCGAGGCACAGTTCAGTCTGATCGCGGCCGGTGCCGTGCTTGCCGCAGTACAAGCAGCCGGGGTTGTCGGACGTCTTGTCTGGGGCTGGTTTGCAGACCGGTGGGGGATCGGCAGCGAACTTCTTCTGGCGATGGGCGTGATCAATGTCGTCGGCGCTGCCGCCATGATCTGGATCGGGCCCGACTGGCCCGTCTGGGTCATTTACGCCTTTTTCGTCGCTTTTGCGGCCAGCGCCTATGGCTGGACGGGTATCTTCATGACCTCAACGGTCAATCTTGCTCCGCCCACCTATGCAGGGACGGTTGTGGGGGGGATCGGGGTGCCCGTTTATGCCGGAGTGATCTTCGGCACTGCGGCCTTGTCCATCTTTGCGGACGCCATGGGAAGTGTGTCGAATGCATTCGCGATCGTCGCCGTACTCGCGGCAATCGGCACATTGGCACTCATGAAAGCGCGCCGGATCAGCCGCTAGGGTTTTCCAATGCGAGGCATATTGGGATCATGCTGGCCAAATGCCTTGTCGAGAACAGACGTGCTGTTCTCAGCCAGTATGATGCTTTCGGCCAGATGGTTGAGAATCTTGATGTTGTTGTTCATTACAGCCGCAGCCTCAGGCCGGTGGTCGTCCATGATTTTCGTGGCGCGCTCGAACATCTCGTTCCGGATCGTACCCAGAATTTCTTCCAGCTTGTAACCCTCGGGGTTTTCATCCGTGACTAGAAAACGCGACATGACTGTCTCTCGGATATTGGTCGATGCAGCAACTGTAACGTCTAAAAGTGAAGGAATGGTTAGCGGAAGGAAAAACCGGTATAGCCTGCCGCCGCGATCTCGTCGCACTTGCGCACATAGGCCGGAAAACCGCCAATATAGGGCATAAACACCCGCGGTTTTCCCTCGATATTGGAACCGAGATACCAGGACGAACACGTCGCACGCATCGAAAGGTCAGCGATCTCATTCACATGGGCCACCCATTGCTCCTGCGCCTCTGCATCCGGTTCGATCCGGCTCACACCCTGCTTGCGCATATGGGCAAGGCAATCGGTGATCCAGTCCACATGCTGCTCAATCGAGGGGATCATATTTGTCAGCACCGATGGGCTGCCCGGACCTGTAATGATGAACATGTTGGGGAACTTCGAAATCGCCAGCCCCAGATAGGCGCGCGGCGCATCCTCCCAAAGATCCCGCAATGAGGCGTCCTCCACACCGCGAATATCGATCCGCTTGAGGGCACCGGTCATCGCATCGAAGCCCGTGGCCAGAACAATGGCATCCACCTCGTAAACCGCCTCACCGACCCGCACCCCTTCGGGCAGAATTTCGTCGATCACAGTCTCGCTGACATCGACCAGTGTGACGTTCTCGCGATTGTAGGTCTCGTAGTAATCCGTACCGACGCAAAGGCGTTTGCACATAAACAACTGCTTGGGCGCGAGAAGTTCTGCCGTTGCCGGATCCTTCACAATGCCGCGAATCTTGTTCCGAATGAATTCGGACGCCGTCTCGTTGGCTTCCTCACTGGTCATGAAGTCCGCATAGGCCGCCATGAATGCCAGCCCGCCGGTTTGCCACCGGGATTCGTATTCGCGATTGCGTTCCTCTTCTGACGCGGCCACGGCCGAAGGCCCGCCGACCGGGAAATAGTTCCCCGAAAAGGATGCGCTGGCCTTGGCCCGCAGTTCGGGATAATTCGCCTTGACCTCGGCAACCTCGGCCGGATCGAGAGAACGGTTGTGCGCCGGGATCACGTAGTTCGCCGTGCGCTGAAACACCGTGAGTTCTGCCGCCTGCTCGGCAATCACCGGTGTCGACTGCACACCCGAGGACCCGGTTCCAATCACCGCCACCCGCTGGCCCGTGAAGTCGACGCCGCCGTCCGGCCATCGTGCCGTGTGATGAACGGGCCCGGAAAAGTTTTCCAGACTCTTGAACTTCGGCGTGTTGACCGACGACAGGCACCCGGTTGCCATGATGCAGTAGCGCGCGGTCATCTGGGTTCCGTCCCCTGTCGTGACCGTCCATGTCTGATCCTCTTCAGACCATCTGGCTTTCTCGACCGGCGAATCAAACTGGATGTCCGGCCAAAGCTCAAACCGGTCCGCCACATGCTTGGCATAGGCATGCAATTCCTGCTGGGAAGGATACCGCTCGGTCCATTCCCATTCCTGCTGCAATTCGCTGGAGAATTGATAGGAATAAAACATCGTTTCGGTGTCGACCCGTGCGCCCGGATAGCGATTCCAATACCAGGTCCCGCCGACGCTGCCGCCCGCCTCGACCACACGCACGCGCATGCCCTGCTCGCGCAAGCGATACAGCATGTACATGCCGGCGAACCCGGCCCCAACAACGATCGCATCAAACTCTGTCGCGGAATTATCGTTCGCGTTGGTCATAGCAATCCTCAGGCCCGCGCCATTTCCTGGGCAAGCTCGAGATTGGACGGATCCGGCTGCAATTCCCCGGCCTGAATACGGCGGGTAATTTCCGTAATGGCAGCATTCACAGGCGCACGGCGCCCGAGCTTGTCACTTTCCTCAACAACCAGACCGTTGATCAGGTCCACCTCGCTGTAGCGCCCCTTCAGGTGGTCCTGAAGCACGCAATCCCGTGCCGCAGGACCAATGTCCGCTGCCAGTTTGTCGAGCAGCTTCTCGAGCAGCCGGTTGGTGTCCTTCACGTCATCTTCGGTCAGACCGAAAATTGGCTGGATCGTGTGACCAATGGACTGGCCTACAGAGAGCGCTTCGGTGCCAGCCTGAAGTGCGAAGTCCTTCATGCCCGGCATTTTTACGGCTTCGTAAAGTGTCAGTCCGAGCATCGCAAAGGGACCAAGGCACATGGTGTTAACCACCAGCTTCATCCACTTCGCCGCAATAATCTCAGGCGAGATCGAAACCTTGCCCGCATGTTTGAGAATCTCTTCGATCTCGGCTTCGCGGCCCTCTGTGGATTCGTGAATGCTGCCCAGTCCGAACCAGGTATGCCCAGGCGGGGTGTTCCGCTGAACAACGCCCGGGGTGAAAATTTCCGAAGACAATTCGACCACGCAGCCGATCGTCCGCGACGGGCCGACAATCTCGACGATATCGTCCAGCATCATCGCATTCTGGATACCCACAAGCAGGCCATCTTCCTTGAGATAGGGCTTGATGAGTTCACAGGACCAGCGCGTGTCGTAAGCCTTTACCATCAGGAAGACGACATCGAACTCCCGGTTCAGTGTCGCCAGATCGCTCAGATGATAAGCATCGACCTCCACATGCAGATCTTCCTCGGGCATGTTGATGGTCAGACCCTTGGCGCGCATGGTTTCGACATGCTCGGCCCATTGGTCGATCATGGTGACATCGAAACCTGCATCAATCAGGTTTGCTGCCACCGAGCTACCATTGGCACCCGTACCCAGAACGGCAATTTTCTTACTCATGATGTTCCCCCTGGTCGGCTGCTATGCCGCCTGTCTTGTTTTGTTGCCCCATTCTAGACGGAACAGGACGGATTCAAAGTGCGCACATCGTGAATTCAGCCCATCGAAAGCAAAAGGGCGTGCCAGAAAACCGCCACGCCCCTATCACTTGTCAGAAAGACCTGAATATCTATTCGGCGTATTTACCCGAAATCTGCGGCGTGTAACGGCCTTCGCCGCCACCCGAAGTGTGCTCCAGGCGCGTCACACGCGCCCATTTGCGATCGAGATCATCGCGCACATTGATCGTCAGGCGACCACACCCTTCAACCTCAAGCTCGACCTTGTCGCCATTCTGGAACGGGTTCAGGCCGCGGTGGTTGGTGCCGGTGGCAACAATATCGCCGGGCTCGAGCGTGTGGATGGAACTCAGCCACTCGATGCAGCGCGGAATATTATGCGCCATATCGTCGGTGTTGAAGTCCTGCATGAGCTGTCCGTTCACCCAAAGTTTCACATCAAGGTTTTGCGGATCGTCGATTTCATCCGCGGTTACGATGTAAGGACCGATCGGCGCAAAGGTATCGCGCGACTTGGCCTGAAAGAAAACATTGGTGGGCGGCGGCATGTCGCGCGCCGAACCATCGATGAAATTGAAGTAGCCAAAGATATGATCCATGGCATTCTCGGCGGAGACATCCTTTGCCTGCTTGCCGATCACCAGACCAAGCTCGGCCTCGCCTTCAAAAATCTTCGCGGGGATATCGGGCAGCACCATCGTGTCGCCTTCGCCAATCACGCCGTTGCTCGCCTTGTGAAAGGCATTGATCGGTGTCGGCTCGGGAAGTGTCCCGTTCTCCATGTAGTTCACAGCCATGCAATCGATATTGCCGGGCTTGGGCAGGGGCGGACGGATGCGAACATTCGCGAGCGGGATACCTTCGCCTTCGGCAGCGGCCTTCTCGATCCGGTCACGGTAGTCGTCAAACCGCGCAATCAAGCCGGTGATCAGATCATGCGGGCCCGTATGCGGGATGTCCTGCACCTGGTCTGACACATCCACCACTTCATCGCCGCGCAGAATACCGAGCCGAAAGTCATCAAAATACAGAATTTTCATCTGGTTCCCCTTACCCTCAAGAAAATGATTTGTCGTATTGCAGCCGGTTGTAGCAGACCCACCACTGCGAATGCGACAGGCTTGGTCTGTCCTCTCGCCAGAGATGGAATGATAGGCTAGCCTCCTCACAAATCACAGTTCATGAACGCGCGAATTCGAAGGACGAAATTACGATGAAAGCATCCTATATCGAGAGCCATGGCGGACCCGAAGTCATGCAATACGGTGACCTGCCCGACCCCGTGGCTGGCCCGGGTGAGGTCATTGTCGACATCCATGCCGCAACCGTAAATGCTGCCGATCCGAAGGTGCGGGCTGGCGGAACCTATGGCGAGCTCGACAGCTTTCCCTACATACTCGGACGCGATTTCTCAGGCGTCGTCAGTGCACTGGGTGAAGGTGTCACCGATTTTGCCGTCGGCGATGCGGTTTTCGGGGTCTGTGACCGAGGTCAGGAAGGCACCTATGCCGAGAAGATCGCGATGAAAGCCTCCATCATCGCGAAAAAGCCCGACACTGTGAGCCATATTGAAGCGGCCTGTCTGACCCTGACCGGCCTGACGGCGATCATTTCGGTCGAAGAGACGCTGGAGCTTAAAGCCGGCGAGACCATCCTGATTCAGGGTGGTGCCGGGGGTGTGGCGGGGTTTGCGATCGAACTGGCAAAACATCTCGGCGCCCGCGTCATCACCACCTGTAGCGCCGGCAACGTGGACTATGTGAAGAGCCTCGGCGCCGATCAGGTAATCGACTACACAAAGGAGGATTTCACCGAAATCCTCTCCGATGTGGATTGCGTGTTCGAAACCGTGGGTGGTCCGGTCACGGCGAAATCATTCGAAGTGGTCAAATCCGGTGGGCGTGTTGCCTCTATCGCGTCAGGCATGCAGGCACCGCCCTCCCCACGCGACGACGTGACCTCCCTGCGCCCCGCGGTCGGTCGTGATCGCCCGCATCTTGAGCGGATCATCGAATTGTTTCAATCCGGTGTCGTGAAAGCCCCGCCGGTCCAAACATTCACTCTGCAGGAAGCCCCCGAGGCCCACCGGATCAGTGAGGGCCGTCATCTGCGCGGCAAGCTGGTCTTCGTGATCAATCAGGACTGATGCTTTACATCATCTATCAGGAAGACGGGCCGGGTTCGAAGGCACTCCGCGAAGTGCACAAGCCGGCCCACTTCGCCTACCTGAAAGAGCATGAGGATATCCTTGTTCTGGGTGGCGCGATGCTGGCCGAAGATGATGAGGAACGGATCGGCAGCGTGCTGATCCTGAATGTTCCCACCCGGGCGGCCGCCGAAGCTTTCTCTGCGAACGAGCCACTGCGCAAGGCCGGAACCTTTGCCAGCGTGAAGATCACCCGTATGCGCCGCGGCCAGTGGAATCCGGATGCGGCGCCAAAGACGGCCGAAGGGAACTAGGCCGCCTGCGTCACGCTGTATCGAGTGCGAAACGCTGCTTCAGCATGTCCAGTGAATACTGATCTTCCTGGAGTTGTCGGGCAGCGGGGATAATCCGCGCGCGCAAATCCTCGTCCTGGACCAGTCGCACACAGGCCGCGGCAAACGCATCTGGCGTATCTGCGATCAGGAGATGCACGCCATCCTCAGCGCTCAAACCTTCTGCCCCGAGCGCCGTCGACACAACCGGCACCCCGGACGCAAACGCCTCCAAAATTTTGATCCGGGTCCCCCCACCTGCACGAATTGGCGCAACAGCAACCCGCGCCTCATGATAAAGCGGGAACACTTCCGCCGGACTGGCGAGAACCGTCACGCCGGCCAGCCCATTCAACGCTACGACCGTAGGTGCCGGCGATGAACCGGCAATGGTCACACGTGCCAGATCCGGGGCCAGAGCCCGAAGGCGTGGCAGAACTTCGGTACAAAAATAATGCGCGCCCTCGACATTTGGCAGGTAACCGAGATTTCCGATCATAAGAAATGGGATTTGTCCCTGTGCGCCAGAACTGGGCGCAACATTTGGTGTTGTCCGGACCACATTGGGAATCGTATCGAAAAACATGTCCGGCATCCGTTTCGACATGCGGGCTGAATCTGCCGGAGACGCGGTGAATACCAAGTCGAATTTTGGCAACCACGCCTGTTCCCAAGCCGCGTAATGACGCGCCGTTGCAAGTTCGATCGATGCCCCCAGATGGTCACCCGCCGCGCGACGGACGTTAGCAAACCGGCAACTGGCCGTTACATCATCATCATCGGCATCGAGCAGCATATGCGGGCGCGGTGTGAGATCGCAAAACCGGGACGCGACAGCGCTCATATAGAGACGCAGCACGAACACGGCAGCAAAGGACGTGTCGGGAAATGCCTGGAACGCGGCATCTGCGGCGGCCTCCGGTTTGTAGGCTGCGGCAACCGGCCGACCAAAACGCTCAACAGCCGCAAACTGATCAAGACCGGGCTGCAGAAGACCAAGCATCCCGTATTCGGGGTCGATCATCTCGCGATACGGCAACTCAGTCCAGGCCGTCACGAATGGCGCAAGTTCGGGACAAAGCTGACGCCCCTCGACACCGCCCACGGCCAGCACCAGCAGATGCAGGTCCGAGTGACTCCCGAGACTCTCCACCAAATTGCCGGCCCGCATCGCCAGACCGTTGCCGCCGATATCGGGCATCACCGGGGAAATGAAGAGGAGTTTTCCCCGCGGGGCGGTTTCGGTCATCAGGCATAAAGTTCCGGGTTCAGGGGCGCATGACCAAGAATCATGTCGGCCGCCTTTTCCGCGATCATGACCGTCGGGGCATGGGTATTGCCCCCGACGAGTGACGGCATGACCGATGCATCCACCACGCGAAGACCTTCGGTGCCGCGCACCCGCAGGGTCTCGTCGACAACCGCATCGTCATCGCCCCCCATGCGACAGGTCCCGACCGGGTGATAGACGGTGCCGCCTGTCGCCCGGATGAAGGCATCGATTTCAGCGTCCGTGCGGACCTTCGGATCAGGCCAGATTTCACCACCACTCAGGCGCGACAAGGATGGCTGGTGCATGACGTCACGCATCGCCTTGAAAGCCTCCCGCATGGTTTCCCGGTCACGTATCTCGGATAGATAATTGGGCTGAATCAGCGGCTGGTCCCTTGGGTCGCTGGACCGCAGCCGAATATCCCCCCGGCTTTCGGGACGAAGCTGGCAAACGTGACACATGAAAGCATCAGGTCGGGTGTGATCCTCGGAATGGCTGGCAAAAGGCCTGCGGATCAGGGACAGCAGATTGCCTGCACTGAAGTGAAACTGTGCGTCGGGGATATCGAGATCGTCGGATGTCCGGATGAAGGCACCCCCCTCAAGCGGAAATGCGGCGGCTGGCCCCGACCGCGCAACAAACGCTCGGGCGACCGAAATCGCGCCGCGCTCAAGTCGGACCAGTTCGTCGGTCAGGGTCGGCGTGTTGGAGGCATGGACAGTGTGAACACAAAAATGATCCTGAAGATTTCCGCCCACATCCCGACGATCGAGCAACGGGTCTATTCCCAATTGCTTCAAATCATCTGCAGGACCAATCCCCGACAACATGAGCAATTGCGGAGAATTGATCACCCCGCCAGACAGAATGACTTCTTGAATGGCACGCGCGGCGTAAAGGCGGTTGCCGCGGGTGTATTCAACACCAACAGCACGATCCCCTTCGAACTCTACCTTTTGTGAAAACGCCCCGGTTTCCAGAGTCAGGTTGGGACGCGAAAGAACCGGCTTGAGATAGGCCGCTGCAGCGCTCCAGCGCCGCCCGTTCCGGATCGTGAACTGATAGCGGCCGAACCCCTCCTGCTCCGGTCCATTGAAATCCGGATTGGCAGGATATCCGGCCTCCACCCCGGCCGAGACAAAACCGTCAAAAAGGTCATGATCATGGGCAGAATCGCTGACAACCAAAGGACCATCACCACCATGGAACGGGTCTGTGCCCCGCACATTTCCCTCCGCACGTTTGAAGTAGGGCAGGACATCGGCGAACGACCAGCCCGAGACACCCTGTTGGCGCCAGAGGTCGTAGTCACGGGCGTGACCTCGGATATAGATCATGCCGTTCAGGGATGAAGACCCGCCAAGGGTCTTTCCGCGTGGCCAAAGGATGCGGCGATCATCCAGATGTGCCTGAGGTTCGGTCTCATACTTCCAGTTGTACTTTGCTTTGGGAATGATCTTCCCATTGCCAACAGGAATGTGAATCAGGGGATGGCTGTCACGTGGCCCCGCTTCCAGCAAAAGCACCTGAATGTCCGGATCGGCGCTGAGGCGGTTGGCCAGCACGCACCCCGCGCTGCCAGCACCAACAATGATAAAGTCGAATTCCGGTATTTTAGGCATTTTCAGTCTCAAAATCCGAGCAGTTGACAATGTCGCATTGACTTTTCACCCAATCTGAACTTTCTTACACCCATCGCATTGGCGATCCTGGAAATACGGCCCAGAACGAAATTACTCAGCGTTTTCAATAAATTACGCTGTTTTGCCCTGTTTTAAGAGAACGGGCAGAGATTCGTTTTGCGCTGCCGAAAGTCCAGAACGATATAATTTCGAGACGGAAGCGCCTCCGGGACGCGTCCGCACAGGCAGGAAGTCGTGACGCAGCCCTGAATTGGCATGTGTCATCGGAAAGGAAACAGGTTGTGAGCGAGACAAGTTTAGTTCCCACAGAGAATATCGATGGTGAATTGGAACAGGCCGGCCGGGCACGTGCCGATGGCGATGCGCCCAGTGAGCGCCCCTGCATGATGTGCGGCAACAAGTTTGAGAGCGAGGGCTGGCACAACCGCCTGTGTGGCAGCTGCCGCAAGCGGAGCGCACCGCTCGGCTAACCGGTCGAGACACCGCGACGCCAATCAAGCGTCTGCGATGTGTTTGAAGATTGCCGAAAAATCCAATCCGTCATGACCGGCTGCCGAAAAGGCGTCGTAGATTTCGGTTGCCTGTGCACCCAACGGGGTATTGGCATCAACCGTCTGGGCGGCTTCCTGCGCCAGCTTGAGATCCTTGAGCATCATCGCCACGGTGAACCCAGCTTCATAGTCACGGTTCGCCGGTGATGTCGGGACAGGTCCCGGGACCGGGCAATAACTCGTCATAGACCAGCACTGGCTCGTGGCCGTAGAGGCAATATCAAACAACTTCTGCTTGTCGAGATTGAGCTTGTCAGCCAGCGCAAAACCTTCGGATACCGCAATCATCTGAATTGCCAGCATCAGGTTGTTGCACACCTTGGCTGCCTGTCCGGCACCGGCATCGCCCGCATGGAAGATGTTCTTTCCCATGGCGTCCAGAATTGGCTGTGCCCGCCCGAATGCAGATTCCGTACCGCCACACATGAAGGTCAGCGTGCCCGCCTGGGCGCCGCCCACGCCGCCGGAGACCGGGGCATCAATCATCTCCAATCCGCGCATATCAGCTTGGGCAATCATATCGATGGCCGTCGTCACATCGATGGTCGAACAATCGATCAGCAGCGATCCGGCGGCAACGACCTCCATCACCTTGTCATCCTCCAGATAGACCGAACGGACATGCTGTCCAGCCGGTAGCATGGTAATGACGATCTCCGCACCCGATGCCGCATCTGCACCGCTGGACGCTGCGCTGGCACCCGCATCCGTTGCCCGTGCGACCGCATCAGCTGAGATGTCGAATGCGCTGACCGCGTGCCCTGCGGCGATCAAATTGGCCACCATCGGCCCGCCCATGTTCCCCAGCCCGATAAATCCGATCTTTGACATCGCCTTCTCTCCCGATTGAATTATGACAGTTCCGCCTGGCTGAAATCCGGTTCACCCGGGGCCGGCACAAAATACTCATCCAAATCCGCATCGCTGACGGCCGCAAGATTGTCGGGCTGCCATCGGGGCGCGCCATCCTTGTCGATCACAACC
>ERZ807291.2635-NODE-2635-length-26703-cov-7.278070_pt1 | contig 26703 bp, 26 predicted proteins | sample MGYA00521257_ERZ807291 | MGnify/ENA primary metagenome ERZ807291 (study PRJEB31413, sample SAMN03169783) | marine metagenome | biome: Marine; feature: Water; material: Subsurface seawater | place: North Sea | collected 2011-04-28 | depth 1 m m ...
AAATACTAAAATTAAAAAACACAAAAAAAGAAATAGTAAATCTTGATAAAAAATTTGACCTGTTTGTAGAAAAGAAAATAAAAAAAATGACACCATCTAAATATTTAATTAGATTTTTAAAAAATTCAAAAAGCTTAAGAAATATATATATCTCTACTGGAACACCTCAAACTAAAATCAATAAAATTCTTAAAGAAAAAAAATTGCTCAAATATTTTAATAAAGTTTATGGATCACCTGACTCAAAAATTAATCATATAAAAAAAATAAAAAAAAATAAAAAAAATTGTGTGTTTATAGGTGATAGTTATGAAGATTATAAAGCAGCAAAAGTCACAAATATTAAATTTATTATGAAAATAAATTCAGAAAATTTATCTTTGAGAAAAAAAACTAAAGTAAATACAATAAACTCCTTTAAATTTTTAAAAAAAAAACTGAATTATTAAAATAATTTCTTTAAAATTATTTATTTTTTAAATTATTGTTAGGTACTTTTGTGTTAAACATTATAATTATGATTAATCAGTTAATAATTTTTTGGGTTAAATAGATGAAATGCTTAGTAACAGGTGGTTTGGGATTTCTTGGCTCCCATCTTGCTGAGGAGTTAACAAAACAAAATCACAGAGTGACTATTTTGGATAAAGTTTCACCAAATATTCAGCTTGATAAAAAAATAAAATTTATAAAAGCAGATTTGTTGAATAAAAACAAAACAAAATTAGCTGTTAAAAATCAAGATATTGTTTTTCACTACGGAGGTTTAAGTGGGATTGATGAGTCAATGACAAACCCTCTTAAGACAGCTGAGTATAATATTATGGGAACTATTAGATTACTTCAACTTTGTCTAAAATATAAAATAAAAAGATTTATATTTGCTAGTACAGTTTATGTAAATAGTGAGCAAGGAAGTTTTTATAAATCTAGCAAAAGAGCAACAGAGGATTTTATTGAGGAGTATAAAAAAAGATATAACTTAGAGTTTACCATATTAAGATTTGGAACAGTTTATGGAATTAGAGCTACTAAAGAAAATTCAATTGATAAAATAATTAATTTAGGGATTAAAAAACATAAAATTATCTACAGTGGAAATAAAAAAAATATTAGAGAATACGTTAATGTTAAAGATGCAGCAAAGATGGCTGTTAAAACTTTGGGTAAAAAATATGCCAATAAACATATTGAAATTACAGGCAATAAAAAGACATCTGTAATTAAAGCTTTAAAAATAATAAAAAAAGAATTAGCAATTAACTCTAAAATAATTTTTAAAAATAAAAAAAATGAAGGTCATTACATAAATTCACCTGAAAATTTTAAAATTAAAAAAACATCTAAAATATATCTTAGACACAGCACTCCTTTTAATTTAGGTATAAGAGAAATAATTCAAAATAAAATAAAATGATAATAGCTATTATGATAGGAAGAAAAGGAAGCAGAGGTTTTCCTGGAAAAAATACCTACAAAGTTTTGGGCAGAGCACTTTGTGAATATCCCTTGATTGCTGCAAAGAAATCCAAATATATTGATAAAATTTATGTTTCAACAGATTGTGATAAAATTAAAAAGATTAGCTCAAAATACAATGTAGAATTTATAGATAGGCCTAAAAAATTCAATACAAGTAAAGCTCTAGGTGATCATGTGTTCGAATATTCATATCACCAAATAAAAAAAAAAAATAAAAAAGAAATTAAATTAGTTGTTCTTTTATTTGCAAACGCACCAACTATAAATTTTCAACTTATTGATAAAGGAATATTGTTGTTAAAAAAAAATAAGTCTTTTGACTCTGCTGTGACAACATCAGTATACAATATGTGGAGCCCCTTAAGAGCTAGAAAACTTACTTCAAATGGATCTTTAAAGCCATTTGTAAAATTTGAATACTTTGGAAATCCCAAAACACTAAATTGTGATAGAGACTCTCAAGGAAATGTATACTTTGCTGATATGTCTTTGTCAGTTGTAAGACCAAAGTGTTTAGAAAATTTAGAGAGTGGTTTATTGCCACAAAAATGGATGGGAAAAAAGATTATGCCAATTAAATCTTGGGGTGGTTGCGATGTAGATTACAAATGGCAAATTCCAGGAGTTGAGCATTGGTTAATTGCTAATGGATTTAAAAAATAATGAAAAACCTTAAAGACTCAATAAAAGTCGACCATAACTACGATAAAGATAAAAGCTTTTTATATTTTGACAGGCAAAAAAAAAGTCAGGATAAAATTAACTCACTTGTAAAAAAAGCTCTGATTGATAATGAACTAATTTCTAAAATAGACCAAAAACACATTCCTATTGTCAAATCTTTAAAGGAGGATCTAATTGATACTCATAAAACTAGCAATAAAATTAAATTTACAATTTCTCCTAATGTGGAAAAAGAAATAGAGCTACTTGAATATAAAGATTTATTAAAATTCTTAATTCATAGGTATAGATATGAAATTTATCCTCAAACTTTGCAAAGAGATGATTATCCACCATATTTACAAATAGAGCCAACCTCTTTTTGTAATTATAGATGTGTATTTTGTTTTCAATCAAATTTAAATTTTTCTGGAAAAAAAAATGGTTTTATGGGGCACATGACCTATGATTTATTTAGAGAAATTGTTGATCAAGTTGAAAATAAAGTAGAATTTATATCATTAGCTTCAAGGGGTGAACCTTTGTTATGTAAAGATATAGAAAAAATGCTTGCCTATACTAGAAATAAATTTTTAAATTTAAAAATTAATACTAACGCATCTGTATTAACAGAAAGTAAAATTCATTCAATTCTTCAAAGTGGTGTAAAAACCATTGTTTTTTCTGCAGATGCTGCAGATGAACAACTTTATGAAAAATTAAGAGTAAATGGTAGTTTTAAAGAGATTGTAGAAAATATTAAATTATTTAAGTTAGTTAGAGAAAAACATTATCCTAAGGCAAAAATTATTACTAGAGTTTCTGGAGTTAAGGTAAACCAATCTCAAAACTTTGAAGATATGAAAAACTTTTGGAACGAAGTTGTTGATCAAGTTGCTTTTGTTGATTACTGTCCCTGGGAAGATGTTTACTCTTCAAAAAAAAATAATTTAAAAAAACCTTGCACTGAATTATGGCGAAGAATGTATGTATGGTGGGATGGTGTAGCAAATCCCTGTGAAGTTGATTTTAAATCATCATTGTCTGTGGGAAAAATTGAAAAAAACGATATAAGTAGTTTGTGGACAAGTGGTGCTTATGATGATCTGCGAAAAAAGCATAAGTTAAAATTAAGAAAAAATATAGAACCATGCAGCAAGTGTGTGGTTATTTAATCCTCTAGATTATATTTTATAAGGATTTATTAATTTTTTTTATATTCTTAAAAAGAAAATCAATATTTTTTTTATTTGAAATACTTACTCTAATATAGTTATTTAACACCTTTAATTTATACGGTCTTCTAACAAGAATTTTTTTTCTTTTTAATTCATTAACTAATTTATTTTGTTTTTTTTTATTATATTTAAACAAAAAAAAATTTGCAGAGGTTTCTTTTATCTCGAAACCTAAATTATTTGAAATTTTTTTAACATAACTCATTAAATTTTTGTTTTTTTTATAAAAGTCGTGTTTATTATTTTTTAAAATACTAATTCTAGCTATTTCAGCAGAAATATTTGAAATTTCATGCAATGGCTTAAATTTTTTTAACTCTGAAATTCTTTCAGAGTTAGCGATTAAAAAACCTAATCTAAGCCCAGCTAGACCATATGCTTTTGATAAAGTTCTAGTTAAAATCAAGTTTTTATATTTTTTTATTAATTTTTCGTATGAATTTTTTGAAAATCCAAAATAAGCTTCATCTAAAACTAAAAGTATGTTCTTATTTTTTAAATAATTTAATATTTTAAGTATATGATCTCTATTAACTTCCTGTCCAGTAAATCCATTAGGAGTTTCAATGAATATTATTTTTATTTTATTTGATTTTAAAGTTTTGATTAGATTTGAAAAATGTATCTTTAAATCACTTTTTATTCCAAAGTATTTAATTTTTGCTCTGAAAAGATTAGCATATACTTCTGTCATTGCATAAGATGGTTTTTGCAAAAGTACACATTGACCAGTCTCAAGATATGTCTCATAAATGGTTTTAATTGCTAAGTCTGATCCATGTGTAAGTAGAATGTTTTTTTTGCTAATATTAAATTCTCTAGCTATTAGCTTATAACTTTCATTTAGTGATGGATAAGTTTTTATTTTTTTTGAGAAATTGATTTTTTTGATACTATTTAGAACATTTTTATCTATTTCATCAGTATTTTCATTTCTTTCTAAATTAAGATAATTATCTCTATCAAAATCATTTTCTTTAGAACGATAAATTAATTTAAGATGTTTTTTTATAAATTTACTCATAGTTTTTTAAGAACCACAAATAATGTTGACCCCATATCTTTTTTTTGAACTTCATTTTTAAAAAATTTATCAAATATTTTAAATTTTTTTTTTGTTTCGGTAGCTATTGTGTAATTAATTTGAGGCTTTTTATTTATTATCCAATTAAAGAAATTTAATATTGAATATTCTTCAATGGTCTCAATTATTTCTATTTTAAATAATTTTACTTTGTTAATTAAGTTTTTAAAACTTTTCTTGTTATAATAGAATAGATGAGATTCATGATGAATTGTTTTTTTATAATTTTTTAAAGCTTCGCCATTTAGGTTTTCAATAAGGTAATCATTATAATTAGGCATAAATAAAATTACCTTTCCATTTTTTTTCAACCTAAGATGAATTTGTTTAATTAATTTTATTGGATCATCAATATGCTCGAACACATGGACTAACAGTACAATTGAGTAAGTATCATAATTTAAATTTTTTGAATTAAAATCAAGATCATTTAAGACCTTAGTCTTAGGAAATGAAGATAAGATTTTTTTTTTATAAAAATTATTTTTTTCTATAAAGTTATAATTTATTTTTTTGAAATCTTTTTTAAGTAAATAATTTATTGCACCTAATCCTGGCCCAATTTCAAGTAAATCAATCAGTTTGTCTTTTTTTATATAAGATATAAATTTTTTATAAACAATTTTAATATTTTTGCTCCTTTCGATAAGCATTTTTTTGTAGTTCTTTTTTTCATTAACTATTTTCGAATGGTATTTACTTCTTTTATTCTCATATTTAATATTTTTGAAATCTTTTAAAAAAACTATCCCACACTTATTGCATCTCAATACATCTTTTTTTGTTTCTCTAATTTCATTTGTAACAAGAGTAAGATTTTTTGATTTACAAATTTTACAATAAATATTTTTTTTTTTAAATTTCATATAATCTTAAAAGTAAAGATTAAAAGTATATATAATAATTATGATAAATTAATAATTTATTTTGTATATATTAACTTTTTCAGGTTTAATCTCTTTATTTAAAAAAAGATTCACAATTTTGTCATCAAAGAAATTGTATACAAGTCTCAGGTATTTAACATTAAAGTCTTTTTTAAAGAACACTCTTCCCTTATTATTTTGCTTAAATTTTACGAGATTTTTTTTTTTTATTTTTTCAATAATAAAACCAATTTCATTAATTGCCTTATATGCAGACTTAGATGCAACTATCTGCAAATTGTCATCTTTTTCTAAAGTGGGACAACTTTGATGAATAATATCACCTTTATCAATATCTTCATTTATCAGATGATAACTGTGCCCAGACCAATTAGGTTCTAAATTATAAAAACTCCAAAATCCAGAAGCGTGCCCCTTATATTTTGGAACAATTCCAGAATGTAAGTTAATAGTATATTTTGGAAAATATTTTAAATTATCTTTATTTATCATTGACACTCCATAAATAAAAACTACGTCTGGATTATTCTTAATAAGCCATTCGATTACTTTATTAGAATTAACGTTATCTACAGATATTGTATTTTTAGGCAACTCATAGTTATCTTTAAAAAAAATTCTCTCCGCTTTTTTTCTATTATTAAAATGTCTTATATAATTTTCTCTGTCAATTTTTTCCCAACTAGAGTTAGGCACAGGATTAAATTCTTCTCTTTTTTCAACAATTAACTGGTCTAAGCAATTCATTTTTTCAAGTTCGTGAGATAGCGCTAAGTTTCTTGGATGATCTCCACAAATTGAAAGAATTTTCATAATTTAATTATACCTTATATTAATAAGTACAAAATCTAAGACTAAAATTTAAAAAATCATTAATTTTACTCTATAGATATGTAATTATTCTATTTTAAGATATAGATACATTATGAATATTTCGGTTTCTAATATTGCCTGGTATCAAGATCCTAAAAAACTAAAAGATTTTTTTGAATTTATAAGTGGTTTAGATTGTAAAGGTGTAGAATTAGCTCCCTCAGCAATTTGGAGTGAGCCAATAAATAGCTCAAATCAAGATAGAAATAATTTAAAAAAAATAATAAAATCTAATAATTTAACTTTTTTAGGTTTTCATTCACTTTTGTATTCTAAACCTGAATTAAGATTATTTGAAAGTTCACTTCTCAGAAAAGAGACCAAAAATTATTTATTTGATTTGATAAACTTATGTTCTGATTTGGAAGGTAGAAATTTAGTTTATGGATCTCCAAATAGTCGAAAATTATGTGGTAGGAAATATGATGATTGTAAAAATCAAGCAATAGAAGATTTTTATGAATTGGCAGAATATTCAAAAAAAAAAGGAATTTTTTTTTGTATTGAGCCTTTAACAATAAAAGAAACAGATTTTATTACTTCACTAGAGGAAGGGGGAGAAATTGTAGAGATAGTAGATCATAGTAATTTTAAGTTACATTTAGATACTAAAGTTTTATTTGGTTCAAAAGAAAAAATAGGACTTAATATTAAAAAATATAAAAAAATTATAACTCATGTACATGTTGGAGATGAAAATCTTTTGGAACCTGGAACGATAAATCAAAATGATCATTTTGAAATAGGAAGAAGTCTCAGAGATATAAATTATGAGGGATATATAACATTAGAAATGAGGAGAAACTTGAAAGATATCCACGGTTCCATAAAACGAGGTGTTGAATTTATTAAAAAAAATTATTTAAAAAAATGAATAGCTTTAAAGCTTATAGTTGAAATTTATAATCCCAACTTTGAAAAAAGACTTTCAAAAGACTCAATTTCGGCAGGTTTACATAGTTTATGAATTGATTTACTAATTTGATGTTTATCAAACTCACAATATTCACTATTTAGTACTACTTCATTAGAAGGATGGTACCCAAGAGATACAGATGAACCATTAAAAAAAGCTTCTGGAATAGCTGTTCCAAAATAGCAAATTCTCATGTCTTCAAAAGGTATCAAATGCCCTCCATTATTTACATCACCTGAGTTAAATTTTATTTTATCCTTCAGTATTTTAAACTCATCTTTATAATTGCTTAGATCAAGATTTTTTGAACGTAAATAAATAGTTTTGTTCGAGGATTCTGCCAGATCAAATATGTATTTTTTAATATATGAAAATGCTTTAGATTGGTAAAATAGAGTTTTTCCTAATCCAAAAGATATTGATCGACCTCTGATATAATTATCCATGGGAATTTGAGGCAGTACAACACAAGTTCCATTTTGTAATGATGATTTTCTATTACAGTATAAAGATCCAAATCCTAATTCAACTTTACCTAGATTTTCTTTAAGAGATCCATTTTGCCAAGTGATTATATGAGTTGCTATTCGCTTCTCAAATTCAAACTGATCGTCAAAAACAAAAAAAGGAAGTGCAAAACCAGCTTGTAAAATATAGATAGATGAGCCTTTTGATTTTGCGTATGTCAAGAATGCTTGATGTAAACTGTTATTTTGAGCCCAATGAGATGAAGTAAAAATATTTTTAGGTAATTTCTTAATTTTAGATAATAGATTAATGTTAACTAATAACGTGGCAATATGTGCAATGAGCTTGATTGTTTTGAAACTGCAACTATTTAGAAGTTCTTGTAGACTAGAGTTACCAACAAAAAAAAGCTCACTTTTTTTTTTGAAAGGACCTTTATCGTATTGATAATATGATGGAAATAAAGTTTCGTGACGATGAAAAAATCTAAAAAATTCATTTTTAGAAAATTCTTGTTCATCTAAATATCTATCAACACGAACAAATGTAGATTTGCTTAAATTATGTTTAAACATACTTATTTTTTCTAAAAAAGATTTGGAACCAATTATATTTTGGTACTTGTTAAGATAATCACGACATGCAGGAACATATAAATAATCAGCTATTTCATCTTGTGATAAATTTTTAAGTTTTTGTGGGTAAATTTTTTTTAATTCTAAAGAAAAGTTTTCAAGCCAGCCTTCAAATTCTTGTTTAAATTTTTTCCAGAACTGTTCAGTAAAAAAGGTATCCTCATTTATATTTTTGAAGGTTATTTGTTTTTGCATTTAATTAAATCTTAAAACTATTTAAATTTCATTTTTCATAAAAAATTATAAATTAATCTCATGAAATATCTCTTTTAAAGCACTTTTTTTTGCTATTATTAATTTAGGTTTCACATTAGCAACTGCTTTTTGCATATCTGTCTTCCATGTTTTGGGCTCAGGTTTTTTTTTTAGAGAATTAATTACTTTTATGAATGTCTTTTTGTAGCCATTAATGGTTAAATAGTTTTTAAGTGATTTTAATCTGGTTAATATAGATCTTTTATAAACTTTTAGCTCATAATCTTCCCATAAAAGTATATCAAAACCATTTATTATCAGAAAATATTTATACTCACATTCTCTAAAGAATCTATCAAATCGATCTCCGTTTCTAATTTTTATTCCAAATCTCTCCTCAACAATATTATACTTAAATTGATAATCCGTATGTGTTGTGTTGTCTGGCATTGTTGGCTCCTGAGCAATTAGAATGCCGTTAGGCTTTAGCGCTGTTCCTACTGATCTGAGCGTCTTATTAAGATCTCGAGAATGATGCAACGCACCCATAGCAAAAATGATATCATATGTCTCAGATCCAAGATCATCAAATGAACCGTGTATCGGTTTAACAATTTTTTCCACATCATAAAATTTTATATTACGTGGTATTACTTCTTCCACAGCTAGTTTGGATGCTTCAATGCAATCGATTCTTAACAAATTAGGAAATTTTTTAGCTAAACCTATTCCAAAGTAACCACTACCACAGCCAACATCAGCTATTATACCTTCTATTTTTAAATCTTTTTTTTTTAATTTATCTAGTATATCTAATCTACCTTCGTTCAGAAGGGTTCCAGGATCCTCATCCAACATTGATGTATGAATTGCATCATGTAAGGCTTTGTCCCATTCATTTAACATAAAGTTTTTTTTAATTACAAATATCTTCTTAGCTTTAACATCATTTTTTTTTCTTCTGGATAAACTATCTTAACAGTTTTACCCAAAGACTCCTCGACTGCTCTAACATCTTTAATTAGTCTAGCGTATCCAAGAGGCTCAATTGATGATTGCTGATCTGTTCCCCACATGGATTTATCTAATGTGATATGTCGTTCAATAATTTTTGCACCTAATACTACGGCTGCTACAGATGACGATAAATTCATTTCATGACCAGAATATCCTATTACTGAATTTTTAAACATAGTCTTAAGTTTTGTGATGTATCTTAGATTTAATTTCTTGGCATTAGAAGGGTAAGAACTATTACAATGTAATATAGATAAATTTTTTTGAGAAAGAATTTTTACAGCTTTTTTGATCTGTTTTTCAGTACTCATTCCTGTAGAAATAATTATTGGTTTATTTGTTTTTTTTAAAGCTTTTAATAAGGATAGATCAGTAATACAGGCTGACGGAACTTTATGAAATTTAACTTTATATTTTTCAATAAATTTCACTGATTCTTCGTCCCAGCAAGAAGCTGTCCATAAAATATCCATTTTTTTACAAAATTTATCAATTAAGTCATATTCTTTTTTTCCAAATTCTATTTTCTTTTTATATTCAATATATTTAATTTTTCCCCAGGGAGTTTCTCTTAATATGTCCCACTGACTTTTTGGTGTACATATCTCTGGAGATCTTTTTTGAAATTTTACTGCGTCGCAACCAGCAAGTTTCGCTGATTCAATTAGTTTTAATGCATTTTGAATATTGCCATTATGGTTTATTCCAATTTCTGCTATAAAGAATGTACGATTAATTGTTTTTTTTTTTAAAAAATTCATGAATAAATACTTATATATTAGAAATAAATTAAAAGGTCCAATATTTTCAATAATTACACCATTTGATAAAAAAGGTGCGATTGACTATCTGTCTTTAAGAAATTATTTAAAATATCTTTACTCTAAAGGAGCAACAAATTTTTATGTAATGGCATATAACTCTAGACTAACTCTTTTAACAGAAAGAGAAATTTTAGAAATTAATCTTTTTTGCATCAAACAAGTTAAAAAGTTAAATAAAAAAAATTTGATAATTTGTGCAGAACCATATCATTGCTCTACAGAACAATCTATAAGGTATATAAATTATTTTAAAAGAAAAGGTGCCGATATAGTTAGTGTAATTTTTGGAGAAAAGTTTTACTCTGACTCACAACTATATAATCACTTTAAGTTAATTCATCATAAAACTAATTGTTTTCTTTTATTGCATCAACAACCTTTAGAAAACGGAATATCTAACAAACCATTAAATATTCATTACAGCATGAACATATTAAACAGAATTTCCAAATTAAAAAAATTTATTGCGATGAAAGAAGATGCCAAAAATGACTTTTACACTAAAGAGATATGTAAAAATATTTCAAAAAACATGACAATTATTACGTCTGGAGGGGGTAAGAGGCAGTGGTTAAAGGCTGCTAAATATGGATCTACTTCTTGGCTTTCAGGAGTTTCAAATTTAAATCCGAAAATTGCTATAGATTTTTATAATCATTATAAAAATAAAGATAAAAAAAAGATAAAAATGATTATAGGGGAAATTGAAGATCCATTTTTCAAGATTAAAAATAAATACGGGTGGCATTTAACAATCAAAGCTTTTTTAGAAATTAATAAAAACTTTAAAAGGTATGAAAGATTACCTCTAAAAGAACTTTCAAATAAAGAAATGATCAAAATAAAAACTGTATTTAAAAAAATAAAAAAAAATCAATTTAAAAATTACCTAAAATGAAAAAAAATAGAATTATAGCATTTATCCCAGCACGAAGTGGATCAAAAAGAATTAAACATAAAAATATAAAATTAATTAATGGTGAGCCTTTAATTTATTGGTCTGTAAAGTTAGCGGTTGATCTTAAAGAAATTGATAAAATTATTTTCAGCACGGACAGCAAAAAATATATAAATATTTTAAAAAGATCACTAAAAAGGAACAAAATTTCTAATAAGAAAATAATATATTTGATCAGAAACACAAAAGAATCTTCAAGTAAAATGAAAATATTTGATTATATAAAAAATAAACTGTCTAAGAGCAAACTTTTAGAAGATTTTGATATATTAGTTCAACTATTACCTACAGCACCTTTAAGAAAAAAAAATACTCTTAAAAAAATAATAGATACAACTATTAAAAAAAAGGTAAATATTTTTACAGTAAGCAAATATGATTTTCATGTTAAGTTTGCTTTGGAAATTAAGAAAAATTTTTATTGGAAGCCATTATTTATAAATAGCCCTTTAAAAAATGGGAACACAAGAAGCCAAGATCAAAAAACTTACTATAAACCAAATCCCATAGCCAATTGTTTGTGGATTAAAAATTTAAATTATAAAAGAAGAACAATTTATGATAGAGCAATACCTTTTGTTACAAGTAGTTTAGAAAGCCTTGATATCGACACATTAGAAGATTTAAAACTTGCAAGATTGTTAAAAAAATAATATTCAAAAATCTTACAAATAATTAATTACAAAAAATTAAATTCTTAAATATGAATAAAATCTCAATTAAAGAATTTTCAATTAAAAGGAAAAGTTTAAGTAAAATTTTATATTTATTAAATAATTACGGAATAGTAAAAATTTCTAATTATCTAGATAAAAAAAAAATTAAATCTTTGAAACGAGATACTATAGATATTTTAAATTCTCTAGAAACTAATTTTATTAAAAAAAAATATATACATGAAAATAATGAATCGGGTAAAGTTCTAATATTCAATCCAAAAGAGGCAAAGAAAAATAATTTCAACAGTTTTTACAATATTTTTTATACAAACTTTTTTAATAAGCTATGTGAAGAATACTTTGGTCCAAATCAGTTTATTTTTTGTAAAGACGTAAATATTTCTTTTTTAAAAAAAAATACTAAAAGAATTTTACCATGGCATACCGATAGAAAACAAACATTAAAATTTTGGGTTTATTTAGATAAAACAAATACAAAAAACGGAGCTATGGAATATATTCCAGGATCACATTGGGAGGGAAGATTCAAAGTTAACTCTCATTTATCAAAGGGTTTAAATTTAAAAAACATTCCAAATGATATAAATCCTCAAAGAATAAAATATAATAAGTATACAGTTCTTGAGGGTGAGCCTGGTGATCTATTTATATTTGATCCAGATGGAATGCATAGGGGTGGAAAGATTTCTTCACACAACAGAATTGTCGTAAGGGCAGATACGATTACGAAACAAAAAGCTTTCTGGAGTGGAAGACTATCAAAATTAAACTCATTTCTTTATCCTATGATTAACAAATTATTATTTAATTCTGGAAGAGTTATAGGAGAAAACTCTCTAAATTTTGAAAGCTCTAAAAGAGTCAAAATTATTCGAAAGGAATTATAAATAATTGTTAAAAAATAATTGTACACTTTGCAAAAAGCCCATATCTGCGCGATATTATTACAATGATCACAAAAAAAGATATTATTTTAAAAATTTAATTAAATATATTTTTAGATTTAAAGTTTCAATTTTTGCTAGAAAAAAAATTAATTATTGCGAAATTTGTGAATTCGGAGAATTGAGTCAAAAACCAAGTAAGGACAAATTAAGTAACTATTATAGAAAACAATATTGGAAGAAAAATATAAAAGAATTAGATAAAAACCAATCATTAAATTATTTTCTTAATTTAAGAGCAATTTCTCAAAGAGATTTTATTGGAAAAAAAAATATAAATAATTTTAGTAAAATTCTAGACATTGGTGCTGGCCCTTCAAGTTGTTGCCTTAGTTTAAAAGAATATAATAATCAAATTGAAATTTATACTATTGAAGAAAGTAATGATTTTGATGAATATTATTTCAAAAATAATATAAATTTAATTAGTAAAACTTTTCCATTTATATCAGAGGAAAATTTAAAGTTTGACTATATTCATATGAGTCATGTTTTAGAGCATTTTTTAAGTTTAGATGAGGTTTTGAAAAACTTGGAACAAATAATAAAAAAAAATGGTATAATTTTCATTGAAGTTCCAAACTGTAGTAAGGAATATTGGTTAAATCATGTTAATGATGAGCCACATATATATTTTTTTTCAAAGAAATCTTTATTAAAAATTTTTAATAACGATAAATATGACATAATTAAATTAGAGGCTTGTGGTGAAAGTTGGAGTAATTATATCAAAAACTATTTAAAAAAAAATATTCCTATTAAAAATATAAAAGAAGTAAAATACAACGATAAAGGTATATGGTTGAGAATGTTGCTAAAAAAGAAATGAAAAGTAAGAAAATTTATTTGATAATTAATTTTAGAAACTCCTCTAAATCGATAAGAAAATGCTTCCTTAGTTTAATAAATCAAAAATATAAGAATATTTTTTTTGTTCTCTTTGACCACTCTAGCTCTGATAATAGCAAACAAATCTTAATCGATTTAATAAAAAAATATAATATTAAAAATTTTAAATTCTTAAGTGGATCTTCAAATAGATCTTTGGTTCAATGTAGAAATCTTGCTGTTAAATTCGTCCTTTCAAAAGCAAAACCAGATGATTTTTTGGCGTTCTGTGACTCAGATGACTGGTGGCATCCTATGTGGCTTAAAAGTCTTATTTTAAAAAATAATTTTTTAAGAGATATTATTTATTGTCAAGGATATATGCATTTACCTAACAAGAGAATTAAATTTGTAAGCAGTTATGATTATCCAAAATTATTATATTGGCACTCAATAGGAATAGGAACGATGATAATAAAAATAAGATTTATAAAGAAAATTTGTAAACCAAAACTTTTTGATGAGTATTGCAAAATTGTTTATGATACAGAATTTTTAGTGAGGATATTTGGAAAAGTCAAAACATATAAAACTAATAGTAAACATTTTAATTATAATAGGTCAAACGTGTCAACAAGTTCGAATGTTTTTCAAGTCATTAAAGAGTGGGAACATATAAGATCAAAACATAAAATAAAAAATTTTTTAAAATATCACATAAGATCAGTATGGTATATTTTTAGAGAGCTTCATAGATATTTTAAAATAAAATTCTAGATTAATGAATTTAGGTAAATTTAAATTAAACAATATATCTTATGAAGAGGCATCATGTAATTCGCATCAAGCAGATAGAGAAACAGACTTTATAAGGTTTAAAAAAAAAAAAATTAGTAATTTTTACTTTATTACTAAATCAATTAATTTAATCGTTATATTATTATATTTATTTACAAAATTTTTTTTCACAGAACTTATTTGTATTTTTTTAGGTAAAAAGTTTATCGAAAAATTTTCTACAAAAAAAAAATTTTTAATAACATATTCACTAAAAAATAAAAATCCAAACTTAGTTAAAGAATTTGATTTAAAAAAATTTAATCATATTAATTTTAATGCCCCATATATAAATTTTAAAGTTAGGAAAACATATGGAAAAATTAATGTCAGTATAATTTATAAAAGTTTATACAAGTTTATATGTTCATCTATTTATGTATTTAAAAAAAAAGGAAATTATAAAAATTTACTTCTTTATTTTCTTTATGATTTAATGAAAATTGAAAGACTTTATTTATACATGTTTATTTTTGAAATTTGTAAAAATAAAAATTTTTTTAAAAAAAAAGAAATTTATTTTTATTATGAAAATCTTACTAGAGATTTTATAATTAACAAATATATGAAAAATGATTTTAAAATATTTGCAGTAATTACTACCCCAATTTTTCAATTTGATAGAAAAAATATATTAGATATTGGGAATTCTCGATCAATACCTGAAAACTTTTTATTTTTTTTTAAAGAGAAAAAAGATGCCTTTATTAAATATTTTGGGAATAGATTTAAGAAATCAATTTTTTTAAAAAAAAAAAAAAAATTAAGCTTCAGTTCAAAAATAAATAAAAATCAAAATATAAAAATTTTTTTATCAAACCGAAAATCAGAAGAAATTTTTTTTGAAAAACTAAAAAAAAAATTTTCAAAATTAAATTTAAAGTTATTTTATCATCCACTATCTCAAAGTTATCAGCTTGATAGATTACGCAAACTAAGTAAAAAAGATTTAATAATAGTCAGCGATAAAACTAATGCTGGTTATTATTTGGCAGAGAAAGGATATAAAGTTTTAGTGTGTACGGATACGGCTTTATCACCTTATAAGTTTATCGATATAAAAAAATGTAAATATAAAGAAATAATTATACTTTTGAATAAATTGTAATAGATTACAAATTTAATGATTATAACAAGGTATGAATTTGGAAAAAATTGGCTAAAGTTTGTCAGCAAGATCGAAGAAAGAAATTTTAAAGAAGCAAATAAATCACTTAAAACAATTATAGATAAAAAAAATATAAATAATTTTATAGATATTGGTTGTGGATCAGGAATTTTTAGTTTCAGTGCTACTCGTTATTATAAAAATGTTACATCGGTGGATGTTGATAAAAACTCAATATCAGCAACAAAAAAAATTAGAAAGAAATCTAATATAAGTAAAAAAATATGGAAAATAAAAACAGGATCAATGCTTAATAAAGATTTTATGACTAAAAATGGTAAATTTGATATGGTTTACTGTTGGGGTGTGGCTCATCATACAGGTGACATGTGGTCAGCACTAGATAATTTAAAAATATTAGTAAAAACAAATGGCAGATTATTTATTGCAATTTATAATGATCAAGGTTTTAAATCAAAAATATGGTGGGTGCTTAAACTTATCTATATCAATTTACCTTTATTTCTGAAAAAAATATACTTTAAGTTTTTTGAATTAGTGTTTAAATTTAAAAATAATAAAAACAGGCGTGGAATGAATTTTGTTGAAAATTTAGATGATTGGATTGGAGGTTTTCCCTTTGAGTATTCAAAAATAGAAAAACTAAAAAAATTTTATGTAAAAAGTGGTTTTAAAGTTTTAAAAAGTAAAAAAACTCATGGTCTTGGTTGTCATGAAATTTTATTTCAAAAAATAAAATAAATATGAATATTCCTTTTATAGATTTAAAATCTCAATACAAAGAGTTACAACCAGTAATTCAAGAACGTATCAATCGTGTATTAGATCATGGACAGTATATTATGGGTCCTGAAGTTCAAGAACTTGAAGATAAGTTAGCCGCATACACCAACTCTAAGTATTGTATCACAACTGGAAGTGGTACAGATTCTTTATTAATTAGTTTGATGGCTTTGGGTATCAGCACTGGAGATGAAATTATTACTACTCCTTTTACCTTTATTTCTACTGCTGAAGTAATAGTTTTGTTGGGTGCTAAGCCCATATTTGTAGATATAGACCCTGAAACTTGCAATATTAATGCAAGTTTAATTGAAAAAAAAATAACTAAAAAGACTAAAGCTATTGTTCCAGTAAGTCTTTATGGACAACCTTCTGATATGGATATGATTAATGAAATTGCTAAACGTAATGGAGATATTCCTGTAATTGAAGATGCGGCACAAAGTTTTGGAGCAACGTACAAGACTAATAAAAGTTGTAATCTATCTACAGTTGGGTGTACTAGCTTTTTTCCCAGCAAGATTCTTGGTTGTTATGGTGATGGTGGAGCGATATTTACTAACAATGCTAAAATAGCTAATGCCTGTAAAGAGATACGAGAGCATGGACAAACTGAGCGTTTTGTGCATCCAAGAATTGGAATTGGAGGTCGAATGGACACAATTCAGTGTGCAATTGTGTTAGCGAAACTAGAAAGTTTTGATTGGGTAGTAAAAAAAAGAATTGAGATTGGAAATCACTATAATCTCTCAATTGACAAAATTAACATAAAAAGAGTAATCCAACGCAAAGATCGTAGTAGCGTATTTGGACAATATTCAATATTTATAGAAAACCGAAAAGACTTTCAGAATCAATTAAGCAAGAATGGTGTACCCACAGCAGTCTATTACCCTACACCTATAAATGAACAAATTGCTTATAAAAATTTTTGCTGCCCAGATTGCACTCCTGTGGCAAAAACAATATCTAAAAAAGTTATAAGCATACCAATGAGTCCAGAATTAAAGACTGAGCACCAAGAGCTAGTAATTAATCTTATTAAAGAATATTCAAATAACGAATAAAGTCTTAAAAATTTAGTCCTAATAGTTTAACAAAAAAGATAATTATTATAAATATTCATGAAATTACTATTGAACACTATATAAAAATAATAATTAGTTTATATATAAGAATAATTATTAGTTTATATTTTAAAATGAAAAAAAAACGTCTATTTATTCATCCTACAGCTATAATAGATTCTATTAAAAACATAGGGGACGGTACAAGAATTTGGGTTAACGCACAAATTAGAGAAAATAGTTCTATTGGTAAAAAATGCATCATTTCAAAAGATGTTTATATAGATAAAAATGTAAAAATAGGTAATTTTTGTAAAATCCAAAATGGAGCATCCTTATACGATGGAGTTAGTATATTAGATAAAGTTTTTATAGGACCACATGTGTGTTTTACAAACGATAAGATTCCAAGAGCATTTAATAAAGAGTGGAAAATAACAAAAACTAAAGTTCTTCAGGGTGTAAGTATTGGTGCTAATTCAACTATTGTTTGTGGCATAACAATTGGAGAATATTCTATGGTTGCAGCAGGTTCTGTTGTTACAAAAAATGTAAAAAAATATACGCTTGTTGCAGGAAATCCAGCAATTGAGATAGCTAAAATTAATAAAAATGGAACTAAGATTTAAATATCCATGATTAATAAAAAAAAAATACGCATAGGTATAATTGGCTTAGGAAAAATGGGCTTAAACCATCTCAATATTCTAGAATCCTTAAACAAAGTTGAGATTATATTCACACATGATTTAGATAAAAATAAACATGCTAATAGAAAATTTAATTTTATTAAAAGCTTGTCAGAAATTTCAACAAATCTTGTTGATGCCGTTATAATTGCAACCCCTACATCCACACATTTTGATATTATAAAAAAAATTGGAAAAAATATAAAAAATGTATTTGTTGAAAAACCCTTAGCTCAAAATTTCAATGAAACAAAAAAAATTATCAACTTTGCTATAAAAAATAAAATAAATTTAAAAGTAGGGTTTATAGAAAGATTTAACCCCGCTATTGCATCATTATTGTCAATTTTAAAAAAAAATGAAAAAAAAGTATCTATTGATTTCACAAGAGCAAGCCCAATAAGCGATAGAATAAAAGACGTAGATGTTATCACAGATTTAATGGTGCATGACATAGATTTAGCTATTTTTTTAAATGGTAAAGTTAAAACTATTAAAAGCTTTGGTCATAAAAAAAATAATATGATTGCACACGCTAATGTAGTGTTGATTCATTATAGTGGAGTTATTACAAATCTTTTGGCAAGTAGAATTACGCAAAAAAAAATTCGCACAATAAACATTACATTGGAAAAAAAATATATAGCATGTGATTTATTAAAAAAAGAAGTAAATATGTATACAAATACAATGATTAAAAATTTAAATAATAACTTTAATTATAAGAGTATATCAGAAATAATAGAAACAGGTCACAAAGAACCACTACTTCTAGAAATATTAGCTTTTATTGATAACTGTCACGGAATAAATAATAAATATTTAGCTGATTATTCGGATAGTTATGAGATTATGAACATTTGTGAAAAGATAAAAAAAGAGATCAATTTTTCTAATGAGAAGTAGATTAAAAAATAAGAATATATTGGTTACAGGAGGAGCTGGGTTTTTGGGTAGTCACTTAGTTGATGCTTTAATTTTTAATGAGAAAGTAAAAAAAGTAATTGTTATTGATAATTTATTCAATGGAAGTCTAGAAAATTTAAAAAATGCAAAAAAAAGTAAAAAATTAAAAATATTTATTGCTGATGCCTCTAAATATCTAGTATTAAATAGAATTATCAAAGACTATAAAATTCATACTGTTTTTAATTGTGCAACAAAAGCACTTAACTATTCATTTATAAATCCTTCAGACGCATTTCTTGTTAATACAAACATAACAATTAACTTATTGGAAATTCAAAAAAAAAAATTATTTAAAAGTCTCTGTCACTTTTCTACTTCAGAAGTATATGGTTCAGCAGTGTATAAGCCAATGGATGAAAAACATCCAACAAACCCATTAACAACCTATGCTGCCGGAAAATTATCTGCTGATAAAGCGATTCAAAGTTATGTGGCAATGTTCGGTTTAGATACTTTTATTGTTCGACCATTCAATAATTTTGGACCTAGGCAAAATAGTAAGAATTATCTTTCTGGCGTAATACCCTCTACTGTAAAAAAAATTTTATTTAAATCAAAACCTGAAATCCATGGTGATGGAAATCAAAGTAGAGATTTTATTTATGTGGAGGACACAATATCTGCAGTTCTAAAATTATATAGTGTCCTTAAAAAAGGAGACGAGGTTAATATTTCAGCAAAAAATGAAATAACTATAAAAAAATTGATAATAAAGATTTGTAAACTTATGAATTATAAGGGAAAAATTTTAAAAAAAATTAAAAGAGCAGCCGATGTAAAGGCTCATAATGCGAGTAATAAAAAAATTAATAAATTAATTAATTTTACTATTACACCATTTGATAAAGCTCTAAAAAAAACATTAGATTGGTATAAAGTCAAATTATACAAATAATAATTGTATGGAGTTTATGTGATAAAAAAAATAAGATTAATGAGACCTTATATTTCATTTAAAGATGTAAATGATGATTTTCTTGATGTTTTTAAAAATGGAATTTTTACAAGAGGTAAATATTTAGAAAATTTTAATGATCAAATGAGAAAATTTCTAGAAGTAAAAAATGTTTTTTTAATGACTTCTGCTACAACCTCATTATCCATGTGTCTAAAATTATTAGATATAAAGAAAGGTGATGAGGTTATCATTTCTGATTTTTCATGGCCTGCAACAGTAAATGTTGTTGAGGATTTGGGAGCAAAACCAGTTTTTGCAGACATCAGTTTAGAAACATATAATATGCTACCTGAAGAATTGGAAAAAAAAATTACTAAAAAAACTAGAGCTATTATTTTTGTTGATAGCCTTGGAAATCCAAGTGGAATTGATAGAATAAAATACATCTGTAAACAAAGGAAAATACCGCTGATAGAGGATGCTGCGTGTGCAATTGGTAGTTCAATTAATAAAGTAAAATGTGGATCAATATCAGACTTAACTTGTTTTAGTTTTCATCCAAGAAAATTAATTTGTGCAGGAGAGGGAGGAGCAATAACTACTAATAATCGCAAATGGAGTGAAATTTTAAAAGTTAAATTGCAGCATGGAGCTAAAGGTTTAAAGGGTATGGGTCTTAATTTCATAGACTATGGTTACAATTATAGATTTACTGAACTCCAATCTATCATGAGCAGTAAGCAATTAAGAAAAATTAATGTTATAATAAAAAGTAGAAATAAAATTAGATTAATTTATATTAAAGAATTATCGAAATTAGATTTTGTTCCTCAAAAAATTGATAAAAATGTTTTTTTTAACAATCAAACTATAGCTTTTAAAGTAGCAAACCGTCAATTAAGAGATGGTCTAATTAAATTTTTAAAAAAAAATAGAATTGAAACGACGATTGGTTACTATTCTCTCAGTAATACTACTTATTATAAAACAAAATATAATTCTCAACAAAAAAATTCTAAAATTTTACAAGATACAACAATAGCGTTACCATGTTATAAAGGATTAGATATTAAGAAGGTTATTGAAAAAATAAATTTATTTATTAAAAATAAGTATTAGTTTATTAGTTAATTAATTTGAGAAATATATCAAAATGTTGAGAAATTTATCAAAATGAATAATTTAATAGGCTTCCTTTCCGACGCTCATGGCAATAGTAAATCTATTATCAAAAAATTAAATGGTTTTTAGATGAAAATAATAAAGTTATATGACGAATATGAAAGCCAATATACCAAATTTATCAGCCATCATAAAAAGGGGCTCTTTTATTATCAGCTAGAGTACAGGAATATATTAAAACGCTTGTTATCATGTAATGATGAATATTATATATTAATTGACGAAGGTGAAATTAAAGCAATATTACCTTTGTTGTGGAAAGATGGCATTTATGGCCGAGTTTATAACTCATTACCATATTTTGGTTCTAATGGATCGATTTTGTCAGAAAATACGAATTACTATAATGTACTTATAAGTAAATATAATGAGGTGATAAAGACCTCTGCCATATCTACATATATTGAAAATCCATTAGATATTCATGAGGTAAAGCCTGATTATGACTATGTAAGTCAGAGATTTTGTCAAATCAGTCATTTCAAAGTAGACGACGATATGGACGATCTTAGTAAATTGTTTACCTCAAACAAGAGAAATGATGTCAGGAAAGCAATTAAAAGTAATATCGTAGTAGAAATTGATAATTCGAACGAGGCTAAAGATTTTTTGCTGACTACTCACTTAGAAAATATGAAAACTATTGGAGGCATCCCCAAAAGTGAGTTGCTATTTAATTCTTTGTATGAAACTTATGTTGAAAATCAGGACTATAATATTTTTATAGCAAAAAAAGATGGTAAAAATATTTCAGGACTCTTAGTTCTCTATTTCAATGAAATAACAGAATATTACACTCCGGTAACTGTAAAGGAGTACAGAGAATTCCAACCACTCGCACTAGTAATATATGAAGCCATAAGATTTAGTGTGAGAAAAGGTTGTACATCTTGGAATTGGGGTGGTAATGGTTTATCCTTGGATGGGGTTTATAAATTTAAGAAAAGATGGGGCGCAGAAGATTATTGCTATAATTATTACATCAAATTAAATAATAAAAAGTTTTTGGATCTGGATATTGACGCAATTTTAAATGAATATTCGGGTTTCTTTACAATACCCTTTCATCTACTTAATCGTGAGGCTTCAAATGGATAACATTAAATTAGAAATAGGCAGTTTCCCTTTTTATTGGAGAACAACGGGTCCACATGATAACAAAATAGACTTTCCAACGAAGGTTATGAATTTTAATTTGATGGTGGACGAGGTAAGTGGATTTTTCAAACAGGAAAGAAGTAAAGGATTACTGGCTACTATAGAAGATATCTATCAATTAGACCATAATATTGGTTACCTTCAAGAGGGAGCAGGCGAATTAGAGACATATGGGAAAGATTTTTTTGAATTTATTTTGTCGGCCATAGAACATTCAGATATTGATACTTCACAATTTTTTTCTGTTTTAGATATTGGCTGTGGTGGTGGATTTATACTAAATCAATTAAGTAATAAATATTTGAATGCTAAAGTGATGGGAATAGAACCATCCCCCATTGCAAAAAGAGCAAGTCAAAAATTAGGTTTTTTATTAATAGAAGAATTCTACCCACCTGAACAGAGAAACAGAGTAGCAAGAACTAATATCATCCTACACTATGATGTGCTGGAGCATGTAGAAGAGCCGTTAAGTTTTTTAGAAGATGTCCATCGGGACTTAGCAGAAGACGGCATTGTTATTTTTAGCGTGCCAGATTGCACCACTGCGATAGAAAATGGCGACATATCAATGCTAATTCATGAGCATTTAAATTATTTTTCAGTTGATAGTTTAGGTTTTTTGGTAAAACAAGCAGGTTTTGAAAATGTCAAAGTAATACAGGGTAATCATGGAGGTACTTTGTTATGTTCTGCTAGGAAAGGAAATAAGAAAACACACGTTGTTCTTGATAAAAAAAGCACACTTTTTAATTTTGAGCGTTTTAAAGAAAAAAATAAAACTCTAGTGGCTAGAATAGAGGAAATATTGGCAAAAAATAGCGACAAAACAATTGGGTTTTATGTGCCACTAAGGGCTATTCCATACATTTCAACGCTTAAAATAAAGGGTGATTTCAGGTTCTTTGACGATAGCGATTTCTTTAGAAATAAATATCTGGATGGCTTCAACGAAATTATTATTGAAGGTTTTGAAGAGTTAAAGAAACATCCAGTGGATATTGTATTGATAATGACGCATGCATATGGAATGGCAATCGATAAACGCATATCAGCAGCTGGCATAGACACTAAAACTATTCTACTGCAAGATCTGTTTGATTTTAAAAGGTGATGGAAGTGAAAAAAGACGTATTTTTGGGTTCAGGATTGCCATCGCTTATTATGGCGCTTTACATGGCTAAAAACTATCCAGAAAAAGATATCGTGATTATCGAAAAAGAAGAGAAGTTGGGTGGAACTAATGGAAGCGTCTCTTACGATAACGGGGAGGTTTTTGATTATGGGATGAAGGTGTACTATGAATGTGGGATCGAGCAGTTAGACTCTATTGTAGAAAACGCACTGCCTAAAAAGGATATTTTTATTTACTCTGATAACGAGAAAGATCGAGCAGGCTGTTATTTTAACGGCAAGATTCAGAAAAACTCAACGTGTTTAGACTTAAGATATTTAGAAAGTGAGGAGCGAGTTCAGGCATTAGGTGAGATTTTGACGTCAAATTTATATATTAATAAATTAGAATATAACTCCTGTGAAAATTATTTATTAGAAAAATTTGGTAAAACAATTTGTCAAAAGGGTTTTTTTCCAATTTTAGAAAGGTTACATAAGAAACCAATTTCTAAATTAGATATAGACGCATCTTCTCTTCACTTTGGTTCTGAAGAGAGAGTCATCCTTTTTGATGAAGATATTACCAAAGATCTTATGAAGTCAGAAATTTTAAGAAAGCGACTGGCATACCCAGAACAAGAGAATTTACCAAAGGAATATTCCAAGAGACTGGGAAGAGCTATTTATCCTAAAAAAATAGGTATCAAGCAGTTAGTAAAAGGGTTGGAAACGCAATTAGTAGATGCAGGCGTAGAGATTGTTGTCAAGTCTCAGTTAGATTCCATTAATTACATAGACAATAAAATTAATTCGATCACGTCAAAAAATTTGATCAATAATACGACCACCGAATACGCCATCGAAAACCTATATTGGAATTCTGCACTACCTATGTTGGCTAATAAATTAGGGTATTCTAATAAACTAAATTTTGATATTGCTGATAAAACCTATTTAGTTCATTTTGTGTTTAATAAGCAGACAAATATTGACCCTATATATTACATATTCAATTATGACGAGAAGTTTACTTCTTTTAGGATTGTTAATTATAACGGCTATTGCCCTACCTCTTCTTTAGACCAAAAGTTCAGAGCGACTGTCGAATTCTGGCCACATAAGAGAGAAATGGAGGTTAATGATATATTTCAAGAATTAGTAACAATGAAAGTGATCGACGCAGATACCAAAGTTTTGTTTAGCACTAAAGAAATTTTATCAAATGGATTTCCCATACCGACTATAATGAACAAAGAGTCAATTCGAAAACTTAGAGATTTTATTAGTAAAAAGAAGATATCCAATTTAGTACTTTTTGGCCAGACTGTGGAAGATAACGTTTTTTTTATACCAGACATTCTGAAGCATGCATTTAAAGTATTCAACAAACATAATTTAATTAAGTGAAAATAATACTATGACCTTAAAAGAACCATTATCTAAAGCTCATAGACAGATCTGCAGTAAATGTATTTATGATGAAAGAGTTGGCGGGATTAGTTTTGACGAATATGGTGAATGTAATTACTGTAAGCAAATAGATGCACTAGTGCTCGAATACGGGACTGGCACTCAAAAAGGCAAGGAAAAGTTCAATAAGTTCCTGGCACAAATCAAAAAAGATGGTAAGAACAAAAGGTATGATTGCATCATAGGGGTAAGTGGAGGCACTGATTCATCTTTTATTTTGCACTTGACAAAAAAGTTGGGTCTTAGGCCACTTGCTGTACATTATGACAATACTTGGAATAGTGCAATTGCGACTCAAAACATTAGAAAAATCCTCTCCAAACTCGATATTGATCTTTATACCCATGTGGTTGACAATCAAGAAGTTGATGATATTTTTCGGTCTTTTTTTTTAGCGGATGTTTTGGAAATTGATGCATCTACTGATCTAGCTCTTGCAGAGGTAATGTATAGAGCGGCATGGAAGTACAAAGTAAAATACGTATTAGAAGGACATTCATTTTTAACCGAAGGTATTTCGCCAATTTCAAAAAACTACTTTGATGGTAGATATATAAGATCAATACACAAGATCTTTGGGCAAAAAAAAATGAAGACCTATCCTCTTATGACGATGTCAAGATTTTTGTTTTGGACGATGTTTGCTAAGATTCAAAAAATAAGACCACTTTGGTATATAGACTATAATAAAGAGGACGCGCGCAAGTTTTTAGAGAAAACATACGATTGGCAGTATTATGGTGGGCATCACCTGGAAAATAGAATGTCTGCTTATGCGCATAGTGTCTACCTCCCCTCTAAGTTTAATACTGACATGAGAAATAATACATTATCAGCGCTTGTAAGAAATGGGAGAATTAGTCGAAAATCAGCTTTAAAGGAATACAACGAACCACCAATAATAGAAAAAGGTTTAGTTGAATATTTTATAAAAAGACTGAAGCTAAGTTCAGAAGAATACGAATTAATTATGAATAGAAAAGCTAGGTCATGGATAGAGTTCCCCACTTATAAAAAAACATTTGAGGTATTAAGACCGGTGTTTAAAATATTAGCAGCTAATAACCTAGTACCCATGAGCTTTTATATTAAATACTGCTTTCCGATTGAAAAGCGCAGTCTACAATGATTACAATTGTTGACTATGGGATTGGTAATTTGGGGTCTATACAAAATATGTTTAAATACATTGGGGTTAAGGCTTGTATCGAAAGTGATGTAGATAAAATAAAAAGTGCGTCAAAAATACTCTTACCGGGCGTAGGGTCTTTTGATACTGCGATGGAAAAAATAAACAAAAACGGTCTTAAAGAAGCTTTATATGAGAAAGCCGTAAAAGAGCAAATACCTGTTCTAGGCATTTGCCTAGGTATGCAACTTTTAACAAGCTCAAGTGAGGAAGGTAATTTAAGTGGTTTAGGCTGGATCCCTGCAAAAACACTAAACTATAAAAACCACATTGAAAAAAAATATAAAATACCTCACATGGGCTGGAATTTAGTGAGAAAATTGGGTGAGAGCCACTTAACTCAAGGCTTTGAGGACTTAAAAGAAGTTAGGTTCTACTTCGTGCATTCCTATTTTGTAAAAGTTGATGATGAGAAAAACTCAATCCTTAAGACTAGTTATGGTATTGAATTTGATAGCGCCATACAAAAAGATAATATTTTTGGGGCGCAATTCCATCCTGAAAAGAGTCATAAGTTTGGTATG
>ERZ807291.2643-NODE-2643-length-26646-cov-19.507540_pt1 | contig 26646 bp, 24 predicted proteins | sample MGYA00521257_ERZ807291 | MGnify/ENA primary metagenome ERZ807291 (study PRJEB31413, sample SAMN03169783) | marine metagenome | biome: Marine; feature: Water; material: Subsurface seawater | place: North Sea | collected 2011-04-28 | depth 1 m m ...
CTTCTTCTCAATTACAGAGATTGATTTTTATTCATAAACATCACCCTGACCATATTGAACTTTTAGATAAAGAAATTCTTACTGTAAACCAATCCTATCTTCAAATCCAAAGAGAACTAAAAGAGAAAGAAAGTAGAGAGAGTAAACCCAATAATAAATCAAAAATAACTAAGAACTCATCGTGGAGGTTTTATCAGAAATCATCCCATGATATGAGTGAACTAAAAGATGGTGAAGTACAAACTATCTTTACTTCTCCACCCTATTGGAATAAAAGAAAGTATTCTGAAGAAGAAGGATTAGGGAATGAGAAAAACTCAGAGGAGTTTGTAATTAACCTATCAGAACATCTGAGAGATTGTAAAAGAGTATTAAATGATAGAGGAAGTTTCTTTTTAAACCTTGGAGATACTTTTTACAATGGAAATCTTCAAAATGTACCACATAGAGTAATCCTTAAACTACAAGAACAAGGATGGATACTAAGAAATACTATTATCTGGTCTAAAACCAATCCCAAACCCTCATCATCAAAATCTAATCTTACTCCTTCCTATGAGTTTATCTTTCATCTTACCAAATCAATGGAGTATGATTACAATCCAACACTCACCAAACTCTCTGATAAAACAAAACCTTCTCTTCCACCTCGACACAGAAGTGTAAATGGAGAATACTCTAATTCTATTTCACCCTACCTACCCAACATCAAAGGAAAGAACATGGGAGATTATTGGAATGAGGATATCGTAAGAACTTCAGTAGCAAATCAAAAGTTAGATATCGAAGGAGAACACCCAGCTCCTTTTCCTGAAGAAATAATCACCTTACCTATTCTTCAAACTTCCAAAGAGTTAGAATTGGTATTAGACCCATTTATGGGAAGTGGAACTACTGGAAGAGTTTGTGATAAGTTAAATAGGAGTTTTGTGGGGTATGATTTGAAGGGATATTAATAATAATAAAAAACCTCCCATTTAGGGAGGTTTTCAGTTAATTGTAACAAAAACTATAAAATTACAATTTAATTGCAAATCCAGTTCCTATAATGAAAGTCTCAATTTCGGTGTTATAATTTAAACTTGGTAAAAACTCAATTCTATCACCGATATTAAATCTGTTACCAATTCCAATATTTACTCCCTCTCCTGCCGCATCAGTCAACGGTAACCCAGCTTGAACATATACATTACCAAATGCAAAGAAACGGGCAGCAACACTAAATGCTGCATCCCCTTCTAAATCACCAAAAACGGTTCCAAAAGAAGCACCAGCTTGAAATTTTTCAGAAATGTTATAAAACGCTCCTAAACTTATAGATCCTGCGGAAAACCCATCAGAAGAAACATATTCGAATTGAGTAGCGTCAGTAAAAACAGTCCATTTGTAATCTCGTTCTGATTCTTCGTCTTGTGCTAGAACAGTTGAAAGAGGAAAGATTAATAATAATGTTAGAATAATTTTTTTCATGTTTATTTATTTTAATTTATTGTTTATGGTTCAAATTTATTTTCAAAAGATGTATTTATAATTAAGCATCATATGCAATCTATTTACTACTATACTAATTCATTTCTAACAGTATGTTTTAATTAATTACATAATGAATTAAAACTAATTTGAGTTCTTGTGAATATCTCTGTTTGAGAGTCAACATCTATAAAGTTTAAATTGTCACCAGAGTCATCTATAATAAACTCAAACAAACCAGTATCACCATCGGCATATGTCATTCTTAATACCAAACCTTGAGAATTATTTCTTTCAATTGTAAAGTTGAAATTATCTTCTGTCTCACCTCCGATGTCATTGTATCCCTCTGAAAGACTAAGACACATAGTGTAATCATCTACTTCCTCTATTAATATGTATTTCAAGAAAACTCCTGTAGGATTATTTTCAAAAAACCAGAACTCAATATCTCCCGTTTCATTATCTATCCCTCTGTAACCAAAACCATCATATTTTTCAAGGAAGGAGGTGTCATCCATATCGTCGTCTTCAGATGATCCTCCACAGGACATCATAGTTAAACCTAAAACTAGTAGTAAGTATTTTTTCATTTGTAATTTTTTTTAGTTCAAGTGTAATTTTACATCAAAATAAAATCAATGATAAAACAAAGTTGTAACATTGTATATGCATACAATATTTTCATCCACCCTTATTTTATTATTCTCAATATTTATTACTCAAAAGAAAATATTGATTGTTGATGATGAAATTATTCAAGTCGACTCTACAGGAAAGATAAATAATCTTTCATTAAAATATAAAAAGGATTTTGACCCTAGAAAATTTAAAAAATTTGAGATAAATAATAAATTAATTTTCTTGAATCAATCTAGTGGAATTGTGTATGAAATGAAAAATGACTCAGTTGTTAGAATTGACAAATCATATAATGACAACATACACAATAGATCATTAGATTTTGTTCATCGTGACACTTTATTTAGGTTCGGAGGATATGGTTACTTTAACAACAACAAAAACTTAATATTCTATGATGAAAAACTCAATGAATGGGATATTATCAACTATTCAAACAGTGGTTTAATTGATCCTTTTAATTCTGTTGGAATTCATTTTATTCAAGATAATAAACTTCATGTATTTGGATACCACCGTATTAATTTTGAAACCAATAAGTCTGAGGAAGTTAGAAAGGGGTTTGTTTTTGATTTTAACAAAAGGAAAATAACTAAACCTTTTGATCTATCGGATTCTTTTGAATTTCCAAGATCTTATTTTGATATTAATCAAGACTATATTATGTCAATTAATGATCAAAGAATGAGTTTTATTATAAATAAAAACACGTTGGAATTATATTCTTATAAGTTGAACGTGAAAGAAAACTCTACAGTTTTTAATTCTGATTATATAATAATAGAAAATCAATTATATTTTGAAAGGAATGACGGTAAAATGATTTCTTCTGTTACTTCATTAAACATAGACTCTTTAATTGATAACATGAAAAAGGAAGGATCCTTCATCAAGTCCAATTGGGACTATCAATTTTATATTTTGATAATATTGTCAGTCTTGGTCGTCGTTTTTATCATGAAAAAAATATTTTTTAAGAAAAAATCTATTTCTGTAATTGAAAAAACACTTAATTATGGGAGAAATAAAATAGAATTGAATGATAAAATGATTGAAGTCTTATCCCTTTTATTAAATCAAGAAAAAGTCTCAAACACTGAATTACTAGAGGTGTTTTATGTCGAAAATCAAAATAGAATACACATAAACAGAGAGAAAAACAACTGTATTGACCGAATAAACTTGATGTTTGAATTAAAAACTAATAAACAATTAATTCTTAAAGAAAAATCTCTTCTTGACAATAGAATGATTGATTATTACTTAAATAAAGATTTACTCTAATATTCTCCTAATAAATGAACCCCGATATAAAAAACACTCCGATTAAGATTTAGGGAAAAAGTGTTTTCTCAGTTACAAGAAACCTCTTCTTTGAAATAACTTCTGGTAAATCTAACAGAAGTCTTATCACTTTAGTTTTTGAATAATCTAATATTGTGTAAGAATGAATCAAATTCCCTGTTAATTCTTTCTTCCCTTATTTTTCCTTTCTTGTAAATAGAATAAACATAGTTAGGTAGAATAGGTTTGTTCGATCGAACTGTTCTGTATCCATCGTTTATAAGGATATCACTAATTCGACGATATCCATAACCTTTAACATCATGTAAATCTTTAATTATACGGTATAACTCCAGTTGTTTAGAATTATAGTGATAGGTATTTGTTAATTTGGATGACTTAACTGAAACATCAAACTTTATAATTATGCTATTTAAATAATTGATATTTAATGATTTATATGAATTTACATCATATATAACACAGTCGGTTACCGTGGAATAACCCTACCTTATTTAAAAATTCTTTTCAGGGAATAACTGTGCCGTTCCACTGTATTGTTTGTGAATGGCCTTATAAACACCTCTCTTTTTGTTTTTGGTTAAAAGCTCGAGTTGATCTTTAACAATCAGGGGTAAACCCTCAAAATCCTTGTGTCGAATAATGACTGCAAAGTCTTCTTTCTTTCTAAGCTGTTGCAAAAGGGTGTCAGCCAGAACTACTTCAACCTGTCCTTGACTGTAGTATTGACTAGAATAAGATTTCCAATCTAGGGCATATAGCGTCGAATTCTTTGGCGCGCTAGCGACTAAAGTCTTATCAGAATTATCTAGGAAAACCTGATCCACTGCTCCGCTAAAATAAACTGCGACCAATAAAAGCGGCAGTTCAAGGGCTAAAAATAAATGGATTTTCTTGAGTTTAATCCCTTCCCAATAATGAACAATCAATAGCGCAAAAGGAATCATCACCGGCAGGGTATAGGGATGAATTAAGCTTTTTGAAGAGGTAAAAAAGAACGGCGTCCAGAGTAACCAAAACAGCAGATAAAGACTCCATTGATCTTTAAATAGACCACGCCCCTGTGCCTTCATTTTTTTGATAAAACTACCGATCCATGAGAGCACTGCCCCAATCAAAAACAGCCAAACCATCCCCATGGGTTGCTGCTTAGGGAAACCGTATTTGTCTCCGCTCCAACTCGAGTCTAGGTAGCGTTTAAAATGTTCTCCAACGATAAAATAGTCGATAAATCCTGGAGAGCGCAGCTCTGCCCAGATGTACCATGGAACGGCTATCCCTAGCGAAACAAGTGCTCCTATAACTATGGGGAAACGCAATAAAGTCTTCCATTTAAAATCACTCAATGTACACCACAACAAGATGGGCGGAACAGTTAAAATTCCTACAATCGGTCCTTTGGTTAAAAGTCCTAAGCCCATTCCCACAAAGAGTAAATAGCGCCAGTAAGTCTTTGCATTGTCTTGTATTCCTTCCCAAAAAGAGAGCATCACTAAGGCGATTGAAAGGCTTAAAAAAGTATCGGTCGAGACCACCCCTGCGTGCAAGTAAAATTCGGGCAAACTCATTAAAACCAGACCCGGTAAATAAAAAGACATTTTGTTCGAAGGACGGTATTTTCCTACTAAAAGGACCATGGCTAAACAAGCCAAAAGATAAGGGAGGCGTACAAAGAATTCAGCTTCGCCAAAAAGGGAAATACTCGCTGCAGAAAACCAGGTCGATAAGGGAGGCTTCGCCCAAAAAGGAACCCCATAATCAATTTGTAACACGATCCATTCTCCGGTTTCAGCCATTAAACGCGCGATTTCTGCGTACCTCGCTTCAGTTTTATCCATCAAAGGCAGTGTCCCATTAAAAAAACCGCGAATTAAAAATAGCAGCACTAAAAGGTAGCCTGTCACAGTGGCAGCATTGATGGGAGGAAATAGTTTTTTCATTGTTTGTAACGACGATAAATAATGGCTAAATCTAACCACAATTGGAACATATAAGAGAATTTGACCCTAGAATCTTCTGTGTCTAACCATTGATCCAAGGGTACTTCTTTAGACTGGGCAATCATTTGTTTTTCCCCAAGGGTATTAATTAGGCGAAAGAAAATTTCTACATCAAATAACCAACGAGAACTAAAAGGGGCGTCAAAGGCAATAGGAATCAGTTTACGATCGAGGATTTTACAGCCGCACTGAGTGTCATAAACACTTATCCCCAGCATTTTTGAAATAACAGTAGCTATTACTCTACCAATTAAGAAACGATACCATTTACGTTCAATACGGTTGTCTGTTTTAAGAATACGGGACCCAAAAACAAAGCGGGTTTCTGCATTGATTTTTTCTCCTAAAAGTGTGCACTCTTCTAAAGAAGTCGAAAGGTCTGCATCGAGGTAGGCAAAGCGATCACAAGAAGCTTTTTGTAAAGCCAGTTGCATCCCTGCTTGTACGGCTCCAGCCTTTCCTTTATTTTCTGACAGCGCTAGTATTTCCACTTGTTGTGGAAAGTGTGCTGAAAGCGCTGTTAGTAGCGTTAAGGTGTTGTCTGTAGAACCGTCGTCTACTAAGACCAACTGCACAGCGGTTTGCTTAGAAAGAAATTGTTTAAACTGTTCTTGTGGAAACCGGTTGGCCTCGTTATAACAGGGAACGATAATGCAAAGTGGCATAAATTAAAATATGCCCCAAGATAAGCATTATAGAACAGCTTTAATGAAAAAGAAAATGAAGGAAAACTAAACTTAAAGCTAATGCCCAACCCCAATTTCTACTTTGTTTACTCGCCGGCTGAAACAAATTGAGCAAATTATTGAGTTGTCCTTTGCTAGCAATAATCCCCAGTAAAAGACCGCTAAAGATCACCCAGAATGCTCGTACAAAGTAATTCATCTCTGGGAAGATCAACTGCAGTCCAATGTTGATGGGAAGGGTGGCCACAAAGGCCAATAGGACAACTTTCTTGTTCGGTTTTGCCAGCAATACGGCGCTGCAAATCAACACCACTATCCCGCAATTAATATAGTATCGTAAATTATTGAGGGTATGGGTAAAGGCAGAATCTGGATTGTCAAATTTGAGGTATAACAATATCAAGCCCATCATCAAAGCAGTTCCTAAACTAAACAAAATCGCTTTGCGTCCTGCGCTAATTTTTTGTTGATCGGTAGCGGTTTTATTAAGGTAAGCCGCATAAATATCGGTTGACCACAGCGTGGCTAAAGAATTAAATGTAGAATCCACCGTACTCATTAAAGAGGCAAACAAACCACATAAAATGATCCCTTTTACGCCCACTGGTAAATAGGTTTTTACCAAATAAGGAAAGGCTAAATCTGGCTCCCCTAGACTATCGCCTAGAATGCCATAAAGTGCTATCCCCGGGACAATGATAATCACCGCCATAAAGTACTTGATCAACCCACCCACCATTAAACCGGTCTGGGCATGGGTAACACTTTTTGCTGCAAGGGCACGTTGCATCACGGTTTGATTAGCACACCAATAATTGATGTTTAAAAAGAAAAGCCCAAATAAGTGTGTCCAGGGTAAAGTGGGGTGATCAGAGGGTAAATGCAACTGCATTTTTTCGGGGGTTTTAATATACAATTGTTCCCAACCGCCTAGATGGTAAACCGCAGTAAGGCACACCACTATACCACCGATAAGCAAAACACTAAACTGAATAATATCGGTTTTAACAACGGCACTTAGCCCCCCAAAATAGGTATAAACCGCAGAGAAAATCCCTAGTATAACAATCAAGATCGCAATGCGAATAATTCTATCCTCATGTATAAAAGATAGCTGTTCGCCAAAGACCATATCAGCCGCATAAGCGCCCCAAAAGAGGGCTGCTCCCAGGGTGACCGTTGTAAACAAGGCAATATTGGCTATAGAGTAAAACAAGGCAATGCGCTGTCCCAGTTTTTGAGCAATAAACTGAGTAATGGTGGTGATTTTTTCCTTCAGAAAAAGCGGAACAAAAACAAAGGTTCCTATTAGAATTCCTTGAACAGCATTGATTTCGAGATTCGCTTGAGCTAAGCCATAGAGATAGGCAGACCCCATCATCCCTAAAAATTGATAGCCTTGAATATTCGTCGCAATGGTGGAAAGCGCTATCGAATACCAAGGCAAATTTCTAGAGCTTAGAAAGTATTCATCGGCAGAACTATCTGCGCTTATTTTTCCGCGCAGCGCAACAAATAAAACGATGGCAAAATAAGACAAGACAATAATAAAGTCAATCATATTTTATGTTCTAGGCCCGTTGGCCAAAGGGCTATTTGGCGTTGTTTTGGGCATTCGCCCAAAGGCTTCTGGGAGAGAGACCGTTTTAATTCTAGGCAAGACATGTTTTGCAAACAATTCACACTCTTGCTGGTGTGGATAACCCGAAAGGATAAAGGAGCGTATCCCCATTTCCATATAGCGTTCAAGTTTAGCGACGACTTGGTCGGGATTTCCCACAATGGCAGCTCCACAACCTGAACGTGCTAGACCAATCCCTGTCCATAAGTTGGGTTCCACATAGTATTTTTCGTCGGCTTCTTCGCGCAATTGAGACTGTCTTGCGACCCCTAAAGAAGCGGCGTCTTGCGCCCTATTGCGAATGTCTGTCCCTAGATCGAGATCTAATTTTGAGAGTAAGCCATCGGCATAAGCCCGGGCTTCTTCTTCGGTTTCTCGAACGATGACATGCACCCTTAAACCAAACTGTACTGTGCGGTTATAGCCTGCTGCTTTTTGCGTCATATTATCCATGAGGCCTTGCAGTTTTTCTTGAGTTTCTGGCCACATTAAATATACATCACAGTGTTCAGCACAAAGATCCACGCCATCTGGTGAATAGCCGCCAAAATAAAGCAATGGTCCCCCATTTTGCTGGTAAGGTTTTACCGGTTCAGTGGGTAAGTCAAGTTGGTAGTATTTCCCGTTAAAGTCAATGCGGTCTTGGGTCCAGGCTTGTTTAAGAATTTCAATCACTTCTCTAGAGCGCGCATAACGTTCTGGTGAAGGCAATTGTGTTCCCGGTAAATCAGAAGAGATGATATTGATGGTTAATCGCCCTTTTAACATATGATCTAAAGTGGCAATACTGCGGGCTAACATGGGTGGGTGTACTTCTCCACATCGAATAGCTGCTAAGAGATTAATCTGCTCGGTTAATGGCGCCATCCCCGCGACAAAAGACAAGGTGTCTTGTCCCACTTGATAAGAAGAGGGACATAGCACATTGCGAAATCCTAAGCGATCAGCTGTTTTGACAATCGCCGAAGTATTTTTCCAGTTACTTTTATAATTGGGGTTGCGGTGCCCTAAAAAATCATCGTCCCCATCGCACAAGGGAGCAAACCAAGAAATCTCTGCACCGTCTATAGGTTGGGGGGGAAGGTTTTTCATCAACACAAGGTTAGGGAAAAAATAGGGTTTCACAAAATGCCTTTGGCAAAGAATACCCTATTAATCTAGTCCTCTAAAAGTGCTACTATTCTCCCTAAGCTAAGACTAGAATTAATGCCCTAATCATCTCCTTAACTGTTTAACAACGGAACCCATTTTAATGAAATGACTTCGTTAAAGTCAAATTAGCCTAATCAATAACGGCCATAGGCTAAAGGGAATAATCGTTTGTGCTTTTCTGATTTTATGTATTTTTAGGGAAAGAATATTTATGAAAACCCAATTGGCTATCCAGCTTCACAACCGAAAAATCTTTCATCATTATCTCAAGCAATATAGCTTAGAACAATTAAATAAAATCCCAGCGGGTTTTAACAATAACATTATGTGGAATATCGCCCATACGATGGTGACTCACCAATTGTTGATGTACAAGGTTTCTGGAAACCAAATGCATATTCGAGTAGAATGGGTAAAGCTTTTTGCCAAAGGCACTAAACCAGAACGTTCCTACACAGCAGAAGAGGTAAAAGAGATTGATGCAGCTTTATTTTCGACCTATGAGCAGTTTGAAAAAGATTTGGCCAGCGGCCTTTTTGCAAACTATACTCCGTATACTACTTCGACGAATATGGTGCTGGATAGTGTTGAAACTACGCAAAGTTTTTTATTATTCCACGATGGTATCCATCTGGGGTCTGTCCTGGCGCTAGCGAAATTAGTTTAAGCCTTTTGAGATTACGTCCATAATCATGGGGGCGTGAATTCTTGAGTTTTCGATAAACCATTTGTTGGTTTTTAGACCGCCACAAACGACCCCTGCAAGGTAAACTCCTTTTTGACTGGATTCCATGCTAATTTCATCGTAGATGGGTGTCTGATATTCGTCTGAATGAAAGTCAACTCCTAAGGATTCTAAAAGAGAAAAATCAGGTTGATATCCAGTCATGGCTAGGACAAAATCATTGTTGATCTCTATGTTTTTATGGGGGGTTTTTATCTGCACACTTTTTGGAGTGATAGCAGTAATTTCACTTTCGTAATATGCTTGAATACTCCCTTCTTTGATTCGATTCACAATATCTGGTCTTGCCCAGTATTTTACGTTTTGTCCCACTTCTTTTTCTCTAATGACTAAAGTGACACTTTTGGCCCCTTTACGGTAGGTTTCTAGGGCTACATCTACGGCTGAGTTTGCCGCACCAACCACCACAATATCCATTCCAAAGTAAGGGTGGGGTTCTTTGTAATAGTGCGTCACCTTTGGTAAGTTTTCTCCTGGGACATTGAGTAGAAAGGGTAAATCATAAAAGCCCGTCGCCATAACAATATTTTTTGCCGGGTAGTTGCCTTTGGGGGTGTGAACGATAAAGCCATCATTGGTTTTCTCGAAACGATCTACGCCTTCATATAAGTTTACCTTTAATTCCCATGCTGCAGTTACTCTTCTATAATATTCTAAGGCTTCGGCTCTAGTGGGCTTTGGGTTATGAGAAATAAAAGGAATTTCTCCTATTTCAAGTCGGTCAGAAGTAGAGAAAAACGTCATATTTTGAGGATAGTGATAGAGCGAGTTAACTAGTACACCTTTATCTAAAATTAAATAGTCCAGGCTTGCCTTTTCTGCAGCTATACCACATGCTAAACCAATGGGTCCCGCCCCAATAATGATTACATCTTTCATGGTTTAAAGATACAATGTTTTTTTTAGATCAAGAGAGCGAAAAAGATATGTAATAATTAAAATTTATATTTAAATAAAAATAATAATTAAAAACTATTAATAATATAATAAAAGCCCCTATTGCGACTGTTTTATTGTTTCAAATAAGTACAGCATCATTAAAATTGATTATAAACTTCGTATTATAAAGTATTGTCTGACAAATACGCTAAATAGGGAAAGTAAAAAAAAGCTTACTCCCCAATAAAAATTGACTAAAGCAGTAACTACACTGACGCCCACAGCCTCCCATAAAAGAAAAAATATAAGACCTCCAAAGTATTTTACAGAAGCGTGAAAAACATGGTCCTCAAATCGACCAATGATGTGTTTTAACGCTAAATGAACCGGTAAATTTGGCAGGCTAAACAAAATGACCGCTCCTTTATAAATGAGCAGGTTTTTTGAAGCGGCTTTTAAGGCTGGAGAAGATTTCTCTAATTCAGCTTTTAATACTTGAAACGCCTGAATTGTATTCTTTCTATTGATAAACTGCTTCTTTGCCGTATAGTTTTCGTCATTTTTGGGATACCAAAGACAAGCTTCCATTTCTAGTTGCAAAGCATCCCGCAAGGCATTGAGACCTTTAGCCGGATGATCTTGATAAGAGCTAAGATAATCTTGAACATTAATGGGTTTTCCATAAACAACCGTACAGTCGTGCCTTGCATGAAGATGATTTCCATAGTTGATTCCTACGGGCTGCAAATAAATAGGATGTCGAGGGGAACGCAACTGTGCTTCGATTGCAAGCCTGGAGCTCCCTTTTGATAAGCGCAATAGATAGTATTGATCATGGTGCTTTCCTTCAGAAAACATCATCAGGTGTTTTTTTTGTGCTAAAAGCGCATAACAATGTTCAAAAACCTTTTGGTTGTTTTTGAGCTTATCATACCCATCTCGAATGCGATAAACCGGAATGGTTTGCATGGCATCGAGGAACCACTGCAAAGGCCCTCCAAAGACATCACTTCTAGTGAGGGAATGAACAGATCTTCCTGCTGTTGTCCCTACCAACAAGGGGTCAAGCAATGCGTTTTGATGGTTGGGAGAAAATAAAACGGCCCCGTTTTTTGGAATATTTTTCTTTCCAATCACCTTAAAATTTCTAAAATAAAAGAAATTGTATTTAGAGAAGATAAAACGAATAGATGCGTAAAATATTTTCTTCATTTTGGTTTACTTGGCATAAAGATAAAGTTCCCCGAAAATTCATGGGCACAATACACAAAAATAATAGTTTTAAGGTGGCTAATATTTAGGGAAAGGTTATATTTGCACTCTAATTATTACTATACCAAAAAAAGATTCCACATGGCATCAAATACAGGAAAAATTTCACAAATCATCGGGCCTGTTGTAGACGTTGTTTTTGAAGGAAAAGAAAACAGCCTTCCAAACATCTATGACTCGCTAGAGGTGAAAACTACATCAGGAAAACTTGTTTTAGAAGTTCAATCTCACATTGGAGAAGACACCGTTAGAACCATTTCGATGAACTCTACAGATGGCCTTAGCCGAGGAACAGAAGTAGCGGCAACCGGAAACCCTATTCAAATGCCAATAGGTGACGAAGTTTATGGTCGACTTTTTAACGTTATTGGAGATGCCATTGACGGTTTAGGAGATTTACCAAAAACAGGCGATGCTGGTTTACCTATCCACAGAGAAGCGCCCGCTTTTGATGAATTATCTACCTCAACTGAAGTTCTTTTCACAGGAATTAAGGTAATCGATTTGATCGAGCCTTATGCTAAAGGAGGGAAAATTGGTCTCTTTGGTGGAGCCGGAGTAGGAAAAACAGTATTGATTCAAGAATTGATTAACAACATTGCCAAAGGGCACGGTGGACTTTCTGTATTTGCAGGAGTTGGAGAACGTACCCGTGAAGGGAATGACTTGTTACGCGAGATGTTAGAGTCTGGCATTATAAAATACGGAGACGACTTTTTACATTCTATGGAAGAAGGTGGATGGGATTTGTCTAAGGTAGACAAAGCTGCCATGAAAGATTCTAAAGCAACTTTCGTTTTCGGACAAATGAACGAGCCACCTGGAGCACGTGCTCGTGTAGCTCTTTCAGGATTAACCATTGCAGAATACTTCCGTGATGGAGCTGGAGATGGCCAAGGAAAAGATGTTCTTTTCTTTGTCGATAACATCTTCCGTTTTACACAAGCAGGATCAGAGGTGTCTGCACTGCTAGGGCGTATGCCTTCAGCAGTAGGTTACCAACCTACACTCGCTACAGAAATGGGAGCGATGCAAGAGCGTATTACCTCGACAAAAAAGGGATCGATTACATCAGTTCAAGCAGTATATGTACCGGCAGATGATTTAACAGATCCAGCACCGGCAACTACCTTTGCCCACCTAGATGCTACAACAGTATTGTCTCGTAAAATTGCCGAGCTAGGGATTTACCCAGCCGTAGATCCATTAGATTCTACGTCAAGAATTTTAACGGCAGATATCCTTGGGGATGAACACTATGACTGTGCACAACGCGTAAAAGAGTTGTTACAACGTTATAAAGAATTACAAGATATTATCGCCATTCTAGGAATGGAAGAATTGTCTGAAGAAGATAAGCAAGCCGTATCGCGTGCACGTCGTGTACAGCGTTTCTTGTCACAACCTTTCCACGTAGCAGAACAGTTTACTGGAATCCCAGGGGTGTTAGTAGATATTAAAGAGACGATCAAAGGATTCAATATGATTATGGACGGAGAATTAGATCACCTTCCAGAAGCAGCCTTTAACTTAAAAGGTTCGATCGAAGAAGCCATTGAAGCAGGAGAAAAAATGTTATCTGAAGAATAAGCATGTATTTGGAAATCATTTCACCTGAAGCCACACTATTTACCGGGGAAGTTGAGTCACTCACCCTCCCCGGAACAAATGGTAGTTTTCAATTATTAGAAAACCACGCCCCTATTGTGTCTACTTTACAAGCGGGAGCAGTAAAAATAAAAGGTAATATTACTGTTGCCGAAAGTGTTCAAAATCAATTTGAAAGCATTTCAAAAGAGGAGACGCTTTTTACCATTTCGTCAGGAACAATCGAAATGCGTGACAATAAAATCATATTGTTGAGCGACTAAGGCTTCACAACATTCTACCCTCCCAAATCCAAATTTAAAATTATGAAAAAGTATCTCTCACTACTTTTGCTATGTTTATGTTTCAATGCACTAGCACAGCAAGAGCAAGATTCTATTGCTACTAAGCAACTAAAAGAAGTGATTGTAAGTTCTACAAGAATTGATTTACCCTTGTCAGAAAATGCTCGTTCAATCCAAGTTATTACAAGAGAAAACATTCGTCAAGCGGGTGTAACCACCATTGCAGATTTATTACAGCAAGTCGCTGGGGTTGATATTCGCCGTCGCGGGATAGCGGGGATGCAGGTAGACCTTTACATTCGTGGAGGAAGTTTTGACCAAACCTTATTATTGATCGATGGGATTAAGCTAGACGACGCACAAACAGGACATCACACCCTTAATCTAGCGCTTCCACTAGAAGTGATTGAGCGAATTGAAATTATCAAAGGGCCTGCGGCTAGAATCTTTGGTCAAAATGCTTTTACAGGAGCCATTAATATTGTGACTAAGTCAAGTCTCGACACCACTGGAGTAGTTAATTTACAAGCGGGCTCATATAATCAAGTTAATGTAGAATCGACCGTAGGAACTTCGAAGGAAAATTTTAGCCTCTTAGCGCACTATTCTCACAAAAAGGCAGACGGTTATCGCTACAATACAGACTTTGAAAATCAAAATGTCTTTTTAAAAGGACAGTTTAACAAACAAAATTCTCCTATTGATTTTATCGCTTCATTTTCAGAGCGTAAGTTTGGGGCAAATGGGTTTTATGCCTTGCCTTCTTATGCAGATCAATATGAAGAAACCCAAGGGAGTTTAATCGCCTTTTCTTCTCGAATAAATAAAGGAAACTGGTTGTTGAAGCCCAGACTTTACTGGAGAAGAGGACAGGATGAGTACATTTTTGTACGAAGTAATCCAGCCATTTATCGCAATCTTCATATTACCCATAAGGTCGGGTTTGCTTTTGATGCCTCTAATACCAATAAATTAGGACAAACAGGACTAGGAATAGATTTCGCTAACGTAAGCATAGCGAGTAATAATCTAGGGGATCGCTCTCGTTTTATGACCACTGTTTTTGCAGAGCATCGTTTTCTTTTAAGCAACGATCAATTAGATATTACACCAGGAGTAGCTGTGACAAATTATACCGATTTTGGGACGCAACTTTTCCCAGGAGTTGATATAAGCTATGCATTATCTGAGGCTTTACGCATTTATGGAAATGTGGGTTATACCTATCGCATCCCCACTTTTACAGATTTATATTACAGTGATTCCACCACTTTAGGGAACGAGGATTTAAAGCCAGAAGAAGCCTTAACCGAAGAGCTAGGTTTGCGTTTGATTATTAACAACTTTCAGTTCTCTGCAGCCGCTTTTTTACGTCAGGCAGAGAACCTTATTGACTACATTCGCCCTACAGAAGAAGGTCGCTTTGAAGCGACCAATGTGCGCGAAGTCAATACCCACGGAGTGGAGTTAGAAGCAAAAACCCAATTTAAAATTGGCAACCAACCACAGCAATTACAAGCAGGCTATGTTTATTTGAAGGACGATGTCAAGTCTATAGCAGTAAATACGTCTCGTTATACGATTAACAGTTTAAGGCATCATTTTACGTTTAATTATCGCACAAATGTTACTAAGGATCTTTCAGGTAGCATTGCCTTTAAGCACGCACAGCGTCCAATGCAAGACAGCTATCAAGTGTTAGATTTGTTTGTGCAGTGGCAGATAAATAATTTGCGTTTGAGCTTTTCTGCCAATAATATTTTAAATGAAGTTTACAGCGAAAGCAACCTTGTCCCTATGCCTTTAGGGAACGGTTTAGTGGGAGTTCAAGTTGTTTTCTAGGGTTGTGACCATTTCATAAATCAAATGGCTTTCCCAGCCTCTGTATCGCAAAGCGTCGATCACCTTTTTTTTGCGTAGCAAAAGACTTCGATGTGCATTCGATTGCCAAAATTTCTCAGCTACAGCTGCAAGGGTTGTGAGATAATCCTCTTCAGGAATTTGTTTTAAAGCAATTTTAATGTTGTAAGGAGAAATATGACGCATTTTAAGTTCGCGTACAATGCGCTCTTTCCCCCATTTCTTAATACGGAATTTCCCGCGGGCAAAGCTTTGACAAAAGCGGGTTTCGTTGAGATAATTGTCTTGGATTAATTTCCCTATGATTAGTTCAATTGCTTGAGGAATCATCTTCATCTGCCGTAGTTTTTGTTCCACCTCTTGATGACAGCGCTCTTGATAGGCACAGTAATGCTCTATTTTTTTTTGAGCTTCCTCCAGAGAATAAGCAGTATGTTTTTGCATGGCATGAAGATACTTTATTTCATAAAAAAAGCGGCACTCAAAGGAGTACCGCTTTTATTTTAAGCACGTAACGCTTTATTGTTTTGATCACTAAAGCGATAGTGTAAATACTGGTAAGCATCTCTAGGAACAATTTTGATCCATTTTTTGTGCTCCCACCACCATTTTGTCCGAATGGAAAAGACGCCTTGGTTAAGGTAGGCTGCGATAAAAGGATGTACATGTAACTGCACTTTCTTTTTTCGATGCTTAGCATGCTTAACAATTTTGTTAAGGTCTGCGTTGATTTTATCAAGTAAAACAATTGGAGCTTCGACTTCTCCATTAATATTAGGGTTGGGTTCTTTTGTTTTGATATTCATCTCTGGACGAACCCGTTGACGAGTAATTTGTATCAGACCAAACTTTGAAGGGGGTAAAATCTTGTGTTTAGTTCTGTCACTACTCATCTCTTCTTTGAGATGTTCAAAAAGCTTTCGTCTGTTTTCACTAGAGGCGAGATCGATAAAATCGATCACAATAATGCCTCCCATATCGCGTAGACGCAATTGTCTTGCAATTTCTGTGGCAGAGATCATATTGACCTCCATAGCGGTGTCTTCTTGACTTTTTGCTTTATTGGATCGGTTTCCACTATTGACGTCTATCACGTGCAATGCTTCTGTGTGTTCTATCACCAAATAAGCTCCTTTTTGCATGGAAACTGTTTTTCCAAAAGCGGTTTTGATTTGTCTTTCAATGCCGTATTTCTCAAATATTGGGAGAGAATTTGCATAGTGTTTGACAATCCCTTTCTTTTTAGGAGCGATGGTTTCAAGATAATCTTGGACTTCTTCCAACAGGCCTTTATCGTCTACATGAATTCCCGTAAAGGAATCGTCAAAAATATCCCTTAAAATAGAGGAAGATCGATTGATTTCGCTCAATACTTTAGTAGGGTACTTGTTGATTTTAGACAGACTAGCGCACATTTTCTTCCAGCGGGTTAGTAACTGCTGAAGGTCGGCGTCTAGTTCGGCCACTTTTTTGTCTTGTGCTACAGTGCGTATAATAACCCCAAAATTTTTGGGACGAATACTTTGCACTAAGCGTTTTAATCTGTTTTTTTCTTCGCGATCCTCAATTTTTTGAGAAATCGAAATGCGGTCAGAAAAGGGAACAAGCACCATATAGCGTCCTGCAAGTGATAGTTCTGAACTAATGCGAGGACCCTTTGTCGAAATGGGCTCTTTGACGACTTGAACAAGAATGTGTTGATTCGAGTTTAGGATGTCACTAACTTTCCCTGTTTTTTCTATTTCTGCTTCGAACTTAAAGTTCTTGAGTAAATAGTCTTTTGTTTTACCTGTACTTATTTGTTTAATAAATTTCAATAAAGAAGGCAGTTTTGGACCTAGGTCATGATAGTGTAAAAAACCATCTTTTTCGTGACCTACATTGACAAATGCTGCGTTGAGACCTGACACAGATTTTCGGACTTTGGCATAAAATATGTCGCCTACCGAAAACTTGTTGTCTTCAACTTCTTTATTGAGCTCAATTAGTTTTCCATCCTTGAGTAAAGCAAAATCAACCGCAGAGGAATTTGATCGGATAATCAGTTCTTTATTCACTCTGAGTTATTTTGTGGCAAAGGAGAATCTCCCTAGCCGATTAAACAATAATTTTTCAGGATTTTAACCTGTAGAGTAAACCTTGTGTTGTTTACTCTATGTCAAAGAACAATGAATTTTTTAAAGTGAATTCAGATCACTATTTCTTTTTGTGGCGATTCGCTCTACGTCTTTTTTTACGTTTATGCGTTGCTACCTTGTGTCTTTTACGTTTTTTACCACTTGGCATAATAACTAGTTAATAGGGTTAATAATTACTTGACGGCGACTTTTGATTTTACGCCATTCATAAAAATTTTTGCAGGTTTGAATGCAGGAATATTGTGGGCTGGGATAATCACTGCGGTATTTTTAGAAATATTTCTTCCTGTTTTCTTTGCTCTGGTTTTAATCACAAAACTCCCAAAACCTCTAAGATAAACGTTCTCTCCATTTTCTAAAGAACCTTTAACTTCTTCCATGAATTTTTCAACAGTTGCTTGCACATCGCCTTTATCAATACCTAATTGATCTGATATGTTCGAAACAATCTCTGCTTTTGTCATTGTATTAGAATTTAAATATTAAACAAACCCTCTTCAAATTTGAGATTCGCAAATATATAAATTAAATATTACAATTATCCCCCCCTAAATCATTAATATTTATCAATTTAATCCTTGATATGCAGTAATTTTGTCCATAATGGAGTGGACTAAAACACTGTTGGATTGGTATGTGGAAAATCGCCGCGATTTTCCATGGCGCAAATCTAAGGACCCTTATCGCATATGGTTGTCAGAAATTATCTTACAACAAACCCGTGTTCAACAGGGTCTACCTTATTATGAAACATTTCTTTTAAACTTTCCTACGATTTTTGATTTAGCCGCAGCCACAGAAGAGAAAGTGTTGAAGTTATGGCAAGGCTTAGGGTATTATTCAAGGGCGAGAAATCTTCATGCTTCTGCGCGCTGGGTGGTAAACGATCGCCAGGGAATATTTCCCAACACCTTTAAAGAGCTTATGTTATTAAAAGGAGTGGGAGACTATACTGCTAGCGCAATTGCCTCGATTTGTTTTGAAGAGCCACAAGCAGTAGTAGATGGGAATGTATATCGCTTTTTGTCTCGATTTTTTGGCATTGAAATGCCTATTGATGCTTCTGGAGCACACAAGTATTTTAAAGAAAAAGCCACCTCTTTAATGCAGGGCGTTTCGCCCAATACTTTTAATCAGGCCATGATGGAGTTCGGGGCCTTACAATGCACCCCTAAGTTAACCGCCTGCGAAAAATGCCCTTTTGTTCAAAACTGTATCGCATATCAACAGGGAAAAGTCAATGTGTTTCCAATCAAAACAAAAAAAGTAAAAGTCAAGAACCGCTATTTTAACTACTTCGTCTTTACCACCCCTTTAAAGCAAACCGTTGTTTGTCAAAGGCAAGCCAAAGGAATCTGGCAAAATCTGTATGAGTTTCCTTTGCTCGAAACAAGCCGTCTCATCTCAAAAAAAGATTTGATTAAGCATCCCGATTTTCTTCAATGGAAAAAATACGGCATAGAATCTTGCGAAATAATCTACCCCAAAGCGATTAAACACATCCTAACGCACCAGCATTTATTCATTCAATTTTGGAACATCAATGTAAAGCATGAAATCCCAGAATCAATTGATTATAAAACACTTAAAGCTCTTCCTGTCCCGGTAGTACTAGAACACTTTATCGATAAAAATTACGATGATTAAAGTGACTTTATTATATTTGAATATGTATAACCCAATAAATCTTCCGTTATGAGTGGAACACTAAACAAAGTTATGTTAATTGGCCACCTAGGGGATAATGTAAAAATGCACTACTTCGATGGAGGTGGATGCATTGGACGTTTTCCATTGGCCACAAACGAGACCTACACCAAAAAAGATTCAGGTGAAAAAGTAACAAACACCGATTGGCACAATATCGTTGTGCGCAATAAGGCTGCAGAAATTTGCGAAAAGTATTTGACCAAAGGGGACAAAGTATATCTCGAAGGAAAAATTAAAACCCGCAAATGGCAAGACGAAAGTGGAAACGATCGTTACAGTACAGAAGTTAATGTAGACGAGTTTACTTTCTTGACGACAAAAAACACTTCAGAAGGTACTCCTCCTACTTCTGAACCAAAAGGAAAAAAAGACGATTTACCCTTTTAATTTTTAAACCTAATATTTGGATCCAGAGCCCGCCTTATTTATTTCAATTAGTACAGTAACTACCATCACTTTTGTAAAATGGGCTTTACTAGGGATTTTATTAACGGCTTCTGCTCTAATTTCAGGGGCAGAAGTTGCTTTTTTTTCGCTAACCCCTTCTGTTCTTGAACAAGCAAAAGAAGAAGGAAAGCGTCAAGTAGCACGTATAGAAGCCATGCTTAAAAAGCCTAAAAGGCTTTTAGCGACTATTCTAGTAGCGAATAATTTTATCAATATTGCCATTGTAATTTTGTTTGCTAGTTTAAGCGAAGGGCTATTTATAGGAATAGAAAACGCCTACCTACAATTGTTTATTGAGGTGGTGGTTATCACTTTTATTATTCTCCTTTTTGGAGAAATCTTACCAAAGATTTATGCCAACCGTAACAATCTGGTTTTTTCACAGTTTATGGCGGGGACCCTTTATAAGTTAGACCATTATTTTTTGTTCTATCTCACCCTTCCTATGAGTAAACTGACCTTGTTTATCGAAGGTCGCTTTGGGCAACGATCAAAAACATTTTCTGTCGATCAATTGTCAGAAGCGCTAGAATTAACAGAGCAAAGTGACACAACAAAAGAAGAAGATAAGATTCTCCAAGGAATAGTCTCCTTTGGGAATACAGACACCAAACAAGTAATGTGTCCGCGCATCGATGTATTTGCGTTATCCTCAACCATGTCTCTTAAAGAAATTGTCCCTTTGATTATAGAAAATGGTTATTCTAGGATTCCCGTTTACAAGGATCGTCTTGACGCCATAGAGGGAATCTTGTACTCTAAAGATTTAATGCCTAATCTTCATGATAAGGATTTTGATTGGACCACTTTATTAAGAGAACCTTATTTTGTGCCAGAGCACAAAAAACTAGACGATCTTCTAAAAGAGTTTCAGCAAAAGAAAATTCACATTGCCATTGTTGTTGACGAATATGGAGGGACTTCTGGGGTGGTAACTTTAGAAGATTTAATCGAAGAAATTGTAGGAGATATTTCAGACGAGTTTGACGATGAAGATATAGAGTATTCAAAAATTGATCACAAGAATTATGTTTTTGAAGCTAAAGTAAGCCTAAGGGACTTCTATCGCATCACCGATTTAGACCTAGAAGAAAATTTTGAAAAAGCAAAAGGGGAAGCAGAAACCCTGGGAGGATTTATTTTAGAAACTGCTCAAAGCCTTCCTAAGTTAAGACAAAAAATTCATTTTGAAAATGTGTGTTTTACCATTGAATCTATCGATAAAAAACGCATTAAACGTGTAAAAGTTACTTTTCCATGATAAGACACATTTGTATACTACTACTATTCGTTGTTGCATTGTCCTGTAATGATAATGTGATGTTACCAAAACCAAAAGCGCAATTAAGTCTTCGCTACCCAACCCCTGTCTATACAGAAATCAACAGTGATTGCCCTTATCAATTCAAACACAACACAAGTGCCTTTTTTGAGCTGCTGAACAATTGTGAAAGCAAGCTGTTTTACCCAGAGATGCGAGCGACAATTTATCTTTCTTACCGCTCAATTGAAAACAATCTAGACTCTTTATTAGCAGACGCTTATCAAATGCCTAGCAAGCATATTATTAAGGCAGCAGAAATCCCTGAAAAGGTTTTTATTAACCCAGACAATCGCGCCTATGGCGCTTTGTTTCGTATCGTAGGAGAAGCGGCTTCACAAGCCCAGTTTTTTCTAACCGATAGTACAGATCACTTTTTAGTAGGCTCTCTGTATTTCTACACCCGCCCTAATTATGATTCTATCATGCCTGCCGCAAGATTTATTGAACAAGACATGGTGAAGCTAATGGAAAGTTTAACCTGGAAAGAATAAGTTTTATTCTATCGAGAAAGCACTAACGGAATACGCCTCTCCCACCCCTTTAACTACATCAATAATCCCATTTGGATTAATTTGTGCGTCATCAAATTCGATTAAAGCGTTTTTTGAGGGAAAATCAACCCTTGCTTTTGAGATACCAAGGGTAGCATTGAGTTCCTTTTCTATCACTGCAGCACAGCCCATCGCACAAACCATTCCTTCAATGGTCATAGAAACGGTCGCAGTAGCAACCTCAACCCTAGTGCTTTCCTCTTGTTGTATAGGAGGGGTTTTCGTTTCGGGCTTTTTAGATTGACAACTACTGCCAAGGATTAAAGTCAGTAAAACAAGCAATGTTCTTTTCATGGGATAAAATTAGTGAATTAATCAATAATGTGTTTTATAGAAAAGGCGCACATTTGTAAAAAAAAGTAGCGAATGTCTGTCGCGGTTAAAAAGTGGGTTTATTTGATTGTCCTTTCGATTATTTGGGGAAGCTCATATATTCTCATTAAAAAGGGGCTGGTAGGTTTGACCCCGATTCAGCTGGGGACATTTCGCATTTTAATGACTACCATTATCTTGTTGTTAGTCGGTTATAAAAGTCTACGTGGTTGGTCTTTTGAGCAGTGGAAATGGTTGGTCTTTACGGGTTTCTTTGGTACATTTTTTCCCTCTTTTCTCTTTGCTTTTTCTGAAACAGAAATCAATAGTTCTGTCGTGGCAGTACTCAATGGATTAACGCCGCTATTTACCATTATTATTGCGTTTTTCTTCTTTCAACAACGGGTCAAGAAAAAACAACTGGGAGGTGTCCTAGTAGGGTTTTTAGGAACAGTCATCTTAGTGGCACAAGAGTTTAGTTTAAGCTCAACAGGAGATGGGAGATATGCCTTTTTAGTTGTTCTCGCGTCGATGTGCTACGCCATTAATGTAAATACGCTTAAACACAAACTAGAAGGTGTTGCCCCCATGGCAATTGCTTTGGCGAATTTTATCGCCATCTGTATCCCCGCATTGATTCTTTTATTGACTTCTCCTTTTCCATGGGACAGTTTTTATACCGATACAACTATTTTGACTTCGATGGGATACATCTTTATTTTATCTCTTTTTGGGACGGCATTCGCCAAAGTTTTATTCAACGAATTACTCACTTTTTCTTCCACGGTGTTTTCCATTTCCATTACCTATCTATTGCCTATTGTTGCGATAGGATGGGGGGTGTTAGATGGCGAAAGTTTTGGTGGTATACAATGGCTTGCCTGTGGTTTGATTTTAGGTGGAATTTGCCTGGTTACTGAAACCAAAAAAGCGCCTTAAAAAAGACGCTTTTAATCCTCTGCATTTTTCCTCTTTCAAATGCTATTGAAAATCTTCGTCAGTAAAAGAGATGTTCAACTCAATGGTTGAAGTGACAAAATCTATTTTCTGTGGACCAAATGATTGGGTAACGGTATGTGGAAATAAAATTCCGTCAACCGCTTTATAGTCGCCTATCACAGTTTCTTGTGTGATAGTGTTTCCACCCATTTCTTGGGTTTCACTGATCTTAATTTTTAAACCGCTATTTACGCTATAGAAATAAGATTTGCTTTCGCTCACTTTAATTTCATACGCTTTTGTCCCATCGACATCAACAATGCCAATGAGATTAATTTGAGCAGGGTCTAAGGTTAATTCGGTAAAAACTGCCGTGTCTGGTAAAGCTTTAGCTAGAGCCGCAGCATCCATAGGCATGCGTTGTCCTTGTGCTTCATTATAGCCTTCGGTTTTATTGACAACCTGCTTCTGCACAATATTCCCCATCATTTTCACGGCGAGGAAAGATTGTTGTGCATTGGTCTTTTTGCTTTCGATTTCTAGGGTCATTCCTTGCATGCTGGCAGAGGCAATTTCTTTTTTCGATTGAACTGCTTTTGCTTTGTCTTTTCCGCCTATGGCTTCAAAATAAGCATTGATAACGCTACTTACATCTACTCCTTCTGATAGTGAGCTGTCATAATCTGGACGTTCCACTTTTCTTCCGTATTTATCATAAAATTTGATGGGAAGTGTTTTATCAAATGGAGCCACTTTTTCTAGATTTTCGAGAACTTCACTTCCTTTTCCAGTGACAAAAATGCGGGCGTTATTAAGGTGAAAATATTTTTGTGTTACACGCTGAATATCCTCGATGCTAACCGCATTAATCTTTTGTAAATAGGTGGTGTAAAAATCACTGGGTAACCCTTCTGTCAAAATAGAAAGTGCATATTGTGCAATGGTTGAAGGTTGCTCTAATGCAAGGACAAAATTCCCCACATATTTTGCTTTTGCTTGATCGAGCTCTTTCTGACTTACAGGGAGTTCTCTTATTTTATCAATCTCTTTTACCATTTCAACCACAGCACTATCAGTAACTGTGTTACGCACTTTTGCAGAAGCACGAAAACGAGCTTTGGTATACTTTGGCACCGAAAAAGAAGAATAGGCACCATAAGTATAGCCTTTATCCTCTCTAAGATTAATAAACAATCTCGATTGACCTCCTCCACCTAAAATTCGATTGGCTAGTAGGACTGCGAAATAATCGGGACTTGTCTTTTTAATTTCTGTTGTAAAAATTACTGCAATTTGTGATTGAACAGTGCTGGGCATATCGGTGAAATAAACACTCAATTCACTCGCATTCTTTGCAGGAATAAAAGGCTCCCCAACATTTTTTTTCCCTTTCCATGATCCAAATAACTTTTTAATCTGCTGTTTTATCTCATTAGGTTTTATATCCCCGATCAATATTAAATAAGCGTTTTCTGGAGTGAAATTAGATTCATAAAAGGTGGTAACATCTTCTAGTTTAGTGTTGGATAGTTTTTCTACAGTAAGATATTCCGCATAAGGGTGTTTTTCCCCATAACTAATAATACGTTCCACACGCTTGGCAATGGCGGCAACTTGATTGTCTGCGTTTTTAAGGTTTTCTAATAGTTTTGCTTTTTCTTTTTCAAATTCTTCTGGACTAAAGCGAGGTTGTAAAGCGGCATTTGCCATCATGGTTAAAACACGAGGAAAATATCGCGAAAGTGAACTGCTAGATGCACTTGCTGCACCAAAATTCATTCGAGCGCCTAAAAAATCAATTTCTTCTTCAAAAACATCTTTTTCAATGGTTAGAGAGCCTTTTCCAAGCATACGAGACAGCAGTGCATTCGCGCCTGCTTTTTCTCTTTCAAAAATGGGAGGAGTATCCACGTTAAGAACCGCTGTAACTCTAGGGAGTTTATGATTTTCTACCAATAAAACCTGAAGCCCATTCTCTAGTTTAAAGTAAACTGGTTCATCCAGTTGAATCTCTGGGGCTTTAGCTGCTGGCGGTTGTTGATTTCGGTCAATTTGACTATAAACAAAGCTTATGATAAAAAAGAATAAGCAGGATAAGGATAGTTTTTTCATCATCAAATTATTGTTTTTCTGAAGTAGGTAAGTAGTCCAGTATTAAACGTTGTTGTGGGTTTAGATACTTTCTAGCTACACGACGAATGTCCTCTCTTGTAATCGAGCGGTAGATGTCAATCTCCTTATTAATTAATTTTGTGTCTCTATAAAATGCATAATATTCTGCTAAAGAATTAGCAATGCCCTCGACCGAAGCATTAGCATTAACATATTCTGTTTCAAATTTATTTTGAATTTTTTGGTGATCCCTTTTAGAAATTAGGCCTTCTTGAATTTTAACAATTTCCTCGTTGATGGCTAGAAGCAAGTCATCAAAAGTGTTTTCCCCAAGTGGTAAGCCAAGGATTATGTATACTCCATAGTCTTCTTGATTAAGATTAAATGCGGCCACTTCTAAAGCGATTTTTTCTTTATCTACCATTCTCTTGTAGAGTCTAGAGCTTTTTCCATCGCTCAAGTAGGTTGAAATAATTTCCAATACTTTAGCGTCTCTGTTTGTCACCTCTGGGCTGCGGTAAGCGGTGATTAAAGCGGGAATTTGAATGTTTTTATCGTAGTAGGTTGCTTTTCTCTCCTTTTCAATCGGAGCTTCGGTTATGGCAATTCTCTCTACAGGGGGTCCTTTAGGAATCCGTGAAAAATAATTTTCAATCCATTGCTTAGATTGATCAATATCAATGTCTCCAGCAACAACTAAGACGGCGTTATTGGGGACATAGTACTGATTTCTAAAGGCAATAAATTCTTCTAAAGAGGCAGCGTCAAGATCTTCCATTGATCCTATCGAAGCGCGTTTGTATGGGTGTAAATCAAAAATGTTTTTTTTCACTTCATCTTGATAATACGCATAAGGAGAGTTGTCGAAGTTGGCTCTTTTTTCTTCTTTTACAACTTCGTTTTGGGTTTTTATACCCTCCTTGTTAATCACAGGATGTAACATGCGCTCTGCTTCCATCCAAAGACCTAGTTGGGTTTGATTTGAGGGGAAGATCTCATAATAATAAGTATAATCATCTGTGGTGTAGGCGTTATTTGTTCCTCCTGCTGCTGCAACTATAGAAAACCATTCCCCACGCCCAATGTTTTTGGTCCCTTCAAAAAGCAAGTGTTCAAAAAAATGCGAAAAACCCGTTCTGTTTTCTTTTTCGTCCTTTCCTCCCACGTGATAAAGAACAGCAGTAGTAACGACTGGTGCTCCGTTATCTTGATGTAGAATAACATGCAACCCGTTCGCTAGATCATATTCTTCAAACTGTACTTGTTGGGCATAAAGAGTAATCCCAAAAAGCAGTATGAATAAAACAGTAAGCGCTTTTTTCATAAATTATAACTTTAATTATTTGACGTGAAATTAGTGAGGATGTTACAATCTTTAATTCTTTAAAGCAATAAAAATCATAAAAAGTCATTATTAAATAAAGGTTAAATCGGTGTTTACAAAGTTATTTCCGTTATGGGTAAGTTTGAGTGCAATAATAGCACTTATTAATCCCGTTTTATTTACTTGGTTTTCAGGCCCATGGATTACCTATGGTCTTGGGGGAATTATGCTAGGGATGGGCTTGACCTTACAATGGCAAGATTTT
>ERZ807291.2646-NODE-2646-length-26632-cov-5.504534_pt1 | contig 26632 bp, 25 predicted proteins | sample MGYA00521257_ERZ807291 | MGnify/ENA primary metagenome ERZ807291 (study PRJEB31413, sample SAMN03169783) | marine metagenome | biome: Marine; feature: Water; material: Subsurface seawater | place: North Sea | collected 2011-04-28 | depth 1 m m ...
TGCGTTTTGCGCCGTAGGGAAAACTTTTTCTTTAATCGCTTAAAGAGAAGGCCCCTTCGACAACGAATGTATCTTAAAAAAACATTCAATATGATCCAAAAAGTCGAAGACCAACAATCACCCAATTCTCTTTTTCCTAATTCCCGTCGAGTTTATTTAAAGGGTAACATTCATGATATTAATGTACCCATGCGTGAAATCGATCTTTCCGATACTCGCCTGCCTGATGGAAGCATGGAAAGTAATGAATCCGTTAGAGTATATGACACTTCTGGTCCATGGGGCGACGCTGACTTTCATGGGGATGTGAATAAAGGACTGCCCACCTTGCGGCATTCCTGGATTCAAGACCGTGGAGATGTTGAACTTATTGAGGGTAGAAACATTAAACCGTTAGATAATGGGTTCCTCTCTGACCGGCATGACGAAAAATCGCGGGAAAAATCCCAAGAACTTCCAGATTTCGATCGTTCAAAAATTTCGGTACTTCGGTCTAAAGGAGGTCAACCAGTCACGCAATTGCACTATGCAAGGAAGGGCATAATCACACCCGAAATGGAATATGTAGCAGTTCGTGAAAACATGAAGTTACAAACCTTGGCTGAAAAACTTCAGGCTTCCCCTGATGCACTTACCAATTCGCTGAACCATCAACACCCAGGTAATTCTTTTGGAGCTTCTGTACCTCAAGAGATTACTCCTGAATTCGTGCGTGATGAAGTTGCCCGCGGGCGGGCGATTATCCCCGCGAATATTAACCACCCAGAGCTCGAACCCATGGCGATCGGGCGGAACTTCCTTGTCAAAATAAATGCAAATATTGGAAATTCAGCGGTCGCATCTTCCATTGAAGAGGAGGTCGAAAAAATGCGTTGGGCTACCAAGTGGGGCACCGATACATTAATGGATCTTTCCACAGGTAAGAACATCCATCGTACCCGCGAATGGATCCTTCGTAATTGTCCAGTTCCTGTAGGTACAGTCCCCATTTACCAAGCCCTGGAAAAAGTGGGTGGAAAACCCGAAGAATTGAATTGGGACATTTTTCGGGACACTTTAATTGAACAAGCCGAGCAAGGGGTTGATTACTTTACCATCCATGCAGGTGTTCTTCTTCGTTATGTCCCAATGACTCGAAACCGTATGACCGGAATTGTGAGCCGGGGGGGATCGATTATGGCAAAGTGGTGCCTCTCTCATCATAAAGAAAATTTCCTCTACGAAAAATGGGATGATATTTGTGACATCATGGCCGCATACGATGTATCCTTTTCCATAGGGGATGGCTTGCGTCCAGGATCCATCGCTGATGCTAATGACGAAGCCCAATTTGCAGAGTTAAAAACACAGGGAGAATTAACCACCCGTGCATGGAATAAAGGTGTTCAGGTAATGAATGAAGGCCCAGGTCATGTACCTATGCACATGATTAAGGAAAACATGGATAAGCAGTTGGAATGGTGTCACGAAGCTCCCTTCTACACACTTGGGCCATTAACTACGGATGTTGCCCCTGGTTACGATCATATAACTAGTGGCATCGGTGCAGCCATGATTGGATGGTATGGTTGTGCAATGCTTTGTTATGTAACCCCCAAAGAACACCTCGGGTTGCCTGACCGTCAAGATGTCAGAGAAGGTGTAATTACTTACAAGCTAGCTGCCCATGCGGCCGATCTTGCGAAGGGGCATCCTGGTGCACAGTACCGGGACAATGCACTATCCAAAGCTCGTTTCGAATTTCGTTGGATTGATCAATTCAACCTCTCTTTAGACCCAGAAAAGGCTAAGGAATTCCATGACCAAACCCTTCCTCAGGATAATGCCAAGACGGCTCACTTTTGTTCGATGTGCGGTCCTCATTTTTGTTCCATGAAAATAACAGAGGATGTCCGCCGATTCGCAGATGAGCAGGGATTAAGTAACGAATCCGAGGCTATCAATGCCGGGATGGCACAAAAAGCAAAGGAATTCATTGATTCAGGTGCTGAAATTTACTCTGGTCCATCCTCTTAAAAATGAAGGTATTTCTTAACGACGAATCTAAGGATTTAATAGAGGGAACTGATTTGGAAAGTCTAAAAATTGAGTTGGGCTTAGGCGACAAGAAAGGGTGGGCAATCGCACTAAATGAGTCCATCATACCGAAGGAAAAGCATCTAAGCACAACCCTTAAGGATGGCGACCGGATATTACTCATCCAAGCCACTCAAGGTGGATGAATAAGCCTCCTTTGGCCATACTGATTACTTCTTCATCAAAAAAAGATGGAGAGTCCGATATATTAAGTGATTTGTTTGAGGTTGGACTTGAAAGATTGCACCTTCGCAAGCCGGACTCCCGCCCGTCGGATATTGCCAGGCTTTTGGATTCAATACCCAGTAACTTTCATGAACGAATTGTCATTCATCGATTCCCCGAGTTACTCAAAGATTATTCACTCGCCGGATATCACCATTACTCTGGAGAAACTCTAGTGGAAACAGAGGGGACCCGTAGTCGGTCGCTTCACAAACTGGATGAACTTCGAGACATAAAGGAACCTATTGATTATTGTTTTTTCGGACCAGTTTATGAATCAATTTCGAAAAAAGGATACCTTCCCAAGGTATCTTTTCCTGAACTGGGTGGTGTTCTTTACAATTTAAAGAAAGCAAATCCTCCTAAACCATTGGTATACGCCCTTGGTGGTGTAAGGCGCCGAAAAATTCCCGAACTTTTCAACCTAGGGTTTGATGGTATAACTTTACTTGGATCCATTTGGGGCAAAAAGGACCCGGTTGCCGCATTTGAACGATATCAATTCATTGAGCGTAGTGTTTGGGCAAAAAAAGAAAAAGAAAAGGGGTTACTGCAAAGATTATTGGCTAAGGATGAACCCTCATTGAATCCATGAATAATTCAATCCTCTGCCTGACTCGTGATGATCCTGAATATTCTCATGATCGCCAAGTCAAAGATTTTATCGAAGGTGGTGGAAGGTTTATTCAATTTCGATCGAAAACCCTTCCGCCCGACATACTGTTAAAGCAAGCAACACAAGCAACAAATCATGCCAAAGCATGTGATGCAAAACTTGTTATTAATGATCACATAGAACTTGCCCGGGAAATTGACGCTCACGGAGTACACCTTGGTGCAAGCGATGGTACGGTGAGCAAGGCAAGATCGATTTTATCCAAGGGGAAAATAGTCGGTAGAACAGTCCACTCCATCGAAGAAGCTGTGAGTGTAAAAAGAGAATCCCCAGACTATATCGGATTGGGGCCATATCGAACATCCACTACGAAAAAAGATCTTCAACCCGTCCTTTCCGATGATCAATTTCAATCAATTGTGGAAATCCTAGACCCCATTCCAGTCTATTTAATCGGTGGTTTATCCACCGATGATTTTCCATTAATCCAATCCTTTGGACTCCGGGGAATTGCCCTGTGTTCTGCTTTATTTTCTGTCAGTAACCTCATGGAACAGACAAAATTGGCAGTCGAGAAAAGCCGTGCTTTCCCGGAACTGTCAAGTTGCTAAAACATATATGAATAGTGACCCTTTAGAAATTGCAGGCGTTTCATTCTCTTCCCGTCTCTTTGTTGGAACTGGAAAGTTTTCATCCGGTCAGGTTTTACAAGAAACCGTACGAACATGTAAATCAGAACTAGTTACTGTGGCGATGAAACGTGCCAACCCACACGGGCAGGAAGATTCAATCCTCGATTATTTATCTGATAAAAACATCAGACTTCTACCAAACACGTCAGGGGTTAGGGATGCCAAAGAAGCAATTTTTGTCGCTCGAATGGCACGGGAAGCCTTAGGCACTAAATGGTTAAAACTTGAGATTCATCCGGACCCAAAATATTTAATGCCCGACCCAGTGGAAACCCTACTAGCTACTGAAGAGCTAGCCAAAGATGGGTTTGTGGTTTTGCCATATTGCCATGCAGATCCTGTACTTTGCAAACGATTGGAAGATGCAGGTGCCTCTGCAGTTATGCCCTTGGGGTCGCCTATAGGGAGCAATCGTGGATTGGAAAGTCGGGAATTCTTACGGATCATTATCGAACAATCCCAATTGCCTGTGGTGGTGGACGCCGGTATTGGGGCACCATCACATGCCGCCGAAGCTTTAGAGATGGGCGCATCTGCAGTCCTTGTAAATACCGCCCTGGCTGGGGCACAAGATCCTATAAACATGGGCATTGCTTTTCGTAAATCTGTCGATGCCGGAAGGCTTGCTTACCTCGCAGGCCTTGGCGGTCAATCAACTACTGCTGAAGCTACTTCACCGCTCACCAGCTTTTTAGGCTAAACTTTGCCGTGCTGAAACAGTCCGCTTTTTCTGACTTTTTAAAAGGACAAAATTGGTCCGATCATTCCTCTCGGCTGAATAAGGTTGAGCAGAAGCAGATTGAATGCGCTCTCAAACGGCAAGGGCAGGGGGGTATAGAGGATTTACGAGCCCTCCTTTCCCCATTGGCTGGAGAAAAATACCTCGAAGATATGGCTAGGCTCAGTCATTCGCTCACGCGAAAGAGATTTGGCCAAGCAATTCGATTGTTCGCCCCCATGTATTTGTCCAACGAGTGCAACAATATTTGCGACTATTGTGGGTTCAGTATGCATAATCAGATACCTCGTAAAACTTTAACTGATTCAGAGATCCTTCGAGAAGCAGGAATTCTTAAAAAGCGTGGTTTTGATCACATCTTGCTGGTGACCGGAGAATCAAGCAGGCAGGTAGGAGTAGATTACCTATCTCACGCACTTGACTTACTCCGTCCACATTTCGCCAACCTTTCTATTGAGGTACAACCCTTAGACATCGAGGATTATTCATCCCTTATTGATCACGGCATTCATGCAGTCATGGTTTATCAGGAAACTTATGATCCTAAAAGTTATGCTCTGCATCATCTCAAGGGGAAGAAAACCAACTTTGAATGGAGAGTTAATACCGCAGACCGTTTAGGAAAAGCAGGGGTGAACAAAATTGGACTGGGTTGCCTTTTCGGGCTTACCGAGGATTGGAGAGTGGATGCTTTCTATGCGGGCATACATTTGCACTATTTGGAAAAACGCTATTGGAAAACCAGTTACTCCATGTCTTTCCCGAGGATTCGTCCTTATGAGGGAGAAAACATTGTCGCAGTCGACTTAAAGGATCGCGACTTAGTCCAATTGCTCTGCGCCTTTCGTATCTTTGACCATGAGCTAGAGATCACCCTATCTACCCGCGAAAGCCAACAACTTCGGGAAAACCTTCTTCCTCTAGGGGTTACTACAATGAGTGCTGGTTCCAAAACCAATCCGGGCGGCTACGCCGAGGACTCACAATCTCTAGAACAATTTTCTATATCGGACGAACGTTCACCTGTTGAAATCTCCACTATGCTCAAGTCCAAAGGATATGATCCTGTATGGAAAGACTGGGATTTTGCATACGATCAACCTCGTATGGTCAACCAGAATCCAACATCCTCTTTGCAAAGAAGCACTCCCCAGACCGTGGTCTCCTTATAATATTTTTTATGACGGAGTTAAATCATGAAGAAATGGACCAGTACCGTAGGCACCTTTCCTTACAAGGCTTCGGGGAGAAAAGACAAATTAAACTCAAAAAGTCTTCGGTTGTGGTTGTGGGAGCAGGTGGCTTGGGTTGCCCTGTACTCCAATACCTAACCGCCGCCGGCGTTGGCAAAATCGGCATCGTTGATGACGATGTCGTGGAATCATCTAACCTGCAAAGACAGATTCTTTTCGATCATAATGATATTGGATCCCCAAAAGCCAAGATAGCAGCTTCCAAACTTAGCTTGTTAAATCCATTTATTCTTCATTGTCCGCATGTAGAAAGATTGACCAAAGAGAATGCGCAGTCCCTTTTTAGTGAATACGACCTGATTGTGGATGGTACCGATAATTTTTCGACCCGTTACCTAATTAATGATGCATGTATTCTTTTTGAAAAACCATTAATTCATGGATCTATTAATCAATTTGATGGTATGGTCAGTGTGTTCAACTTTAACAACGGTCCAACTTATCGTTGTCTTTTCCCCGAGCAACCGGACACCTCGAGCATTCCCTCTTGTGCAGAGGCAGGTGTACTTGGGGTTCTTCCCGGTATTATTGGCAGTTGGCAAGCTATGGAAGTGATCAAAATAATCACCGAAATCGGCGAACCTTTGTCGGGCAAAGTGCTAATGTACAACTGCCTTACGCACAACACACGCACGATTAAACTTCAATCTCTTCCCAAAAGTAGGGACATTAAAAAACTACCTGATCCGTTTGAACCATGCACTATCCCTCTTATTCAAACCTCGACTACCGAACAAATTTTGGAAATTTCTGAGGATGAATTGCGCAAGATGATCGATGAGATAAAAGATCTCCAAATATTAGATGTGCGTGAAGACTGGGAGAGACAGCAGGCAAGAATCGATTCATCCCTTCACCAACCCCTGAACGATTTAATCAAGCCACCCATCGTTTCTGCACATAAGGATTTAATCCCAGAAAAATCACTCGTAATTTATTGTAAAGCAGGGGTGCGTAGTCGAATGGCTTGTGAAGCTCTGCAATCCATTGGGTTTAGCCGCATATACAATTTATCAAGGGGTATGGATGGATGGACGCAGGCATATCCCGAGTTCACACGAAGTGGATAAGCCTATATCCAAGAAAATAGGCATTATTGGAGGAACCGATAGTTCCAGAGGTTCAGGTCTTTCTGCGGACAAAGCGACAATCCTTAATCTTGGCGGTCAGCCTTTTCCTATAATTAGTGCAATCACCCTTCAAGGAAATCCATCGAGGATCCGTATTTATTCCGTACCCGGATTAGGATTCGAGAGTCAATTAAATGACCTGCTGGAGGAAGACTTGGATGCGATTAAGATTGGTATGCTGCCTGACGAATCAGCCGTCAGAATGGTGGGGGAATTCCTGGATCAATCATCGTGTAAAAAAGTGGTTCTCGATCCAGTTCAAAAAACGAGTAACGGGCACCACCTAATAAGTGAAAAAGGATGGGGTTGTATGGTGGAGGAATTACTTCCCCGCATTAGCCTGCTAACCCCAAACTTAGAAGAAGCCCGTCAATTACTTGGCCTCAATTCCTCGGAAAAAATAAGGCCTCACTCGCTGGTCAAGAAATGTAGGGAACTCGGGAGCAGGTCCATTCTACTAAAAGGTGGGCACGGATTTGAGGATCAGTCAATTGATCTCTTGGCAGATAGCACAAACCCAGTGATCGAGTACAAGTGGCCAAGAATTCCTCAAGGTACTGAAGTCCGTGGCACTGGATGTCGTCTCGCGTCTGCAATTGCCTGTATGTGGACAAAAGAAAACGACCTTGAACTCGTGGTTCAAGAGGCAGGAAAATACCTGCAAACCTACATTTTCAAAAATACGCCTTAACGACCCAAAGCCTTACGGATTAATTCTTCGGTCGTGCAATCCTTACCAATAGTTTCAGCTGCCCTACGCACAGCCTGATCGGCGTCCGTTGCCTTGTAGCCCAAGGTAAGAAGGGCAGACACGGCATCTCCGTAAACACCTAAATCAGGGGGAAGTATATCTTGTTTATTTTCAAGGGGCGTACTCGGTTTATTGACAGATTGGGACACAAGGGTCGTTCCCTTGGGAAGCACCTTATCCTTAAGTTCAACCACAATTCGTTCGGCTGTCTTTTTTCCTAAACCCTGGGCCTTAGAAAGCATGCTCACATCTCCATGAGCGATTGAATTCTTTAATGTTGGGAGGGAGAGGGAGCCAAGAAGGTTTAGTGCAATCTTAGGCCCAATTCCTGAAACTTTGTCTACAATCATGCGGAAAAAATCCCGAGATTCCCGATCTATGAAACCATAAAGAGTTTGAGAATCTTCACGATAAGTTGCCTGAATATGCAGCCTTACGGATTCGCCAAGCGCGGGCAATTTTTCAGAGGTTGTTAATGGCACATGAATTTCATACCCGATACCACCTGTTTGAATGACCGCCAAATTCAATTGGCACTCGACTAGATTACCTTCAATAAATGCAATCATTTGATTTCAGGAAGAAAGCCCAAGAACATCTTGCATCGAATAGAGTCCGGGTGAACGACCTCCCACCCATTTCGCGGCCCTCAACGCCCCGGCTGCAAAGATTTTACGGTCGCTTGCACGATGAGTAAGTTCGATCCTTTCCCCAATGCCGGCAAAAAGTACTGTATGATCACCAACCACATCACCGCCACGCAAAGCGTGAGATCCAATCTCTTTGGCTGGACGTTCACCGACTATCCCACTGCGCCCATGAGCAACCTGATCAGCCCCAAGTTTTCGGGAATCCTTGAGAATTTCTAAAAGCCGATCAGCGGTTCCACTAGGAGCGTCTTTTTTTAATCGATGATGCATCTCAATGACCTCGGGATCAAAATCGGATTGGTCATCCAGCACACGGGCCGCTTGCTCGGTCAAATAAAAGAGCAAATTTACACCAGTAGAAAAATTTCCAGCCCAAACCATTGGAATTTTCGAAGAAAGAGCTTCAATTTCAGCCTTTTCTTCTGATCCATGTCCAGTTGTTCCAATCACCATTGGCTTGCCTGCTACTGAGGACAACCGAGCTAATGGAAGGGTTGCTTCCCTCAGAGAAAAATCGATCACCACATCGCAGGATTCAATCCCGTCGGCTGGATCATCGTCCAAATCCACCGGAAAGGAAATCGTGCAACCATGCTCCTGAGAAATAGATGAAATTGCTTGGCCCATCCGGCCCCCGGCACCACAAAGTAATATATTAAGACTCATAAACCAACTTTTTCGCGTAGAGAAATTTCTGAACTAATACTTCTGATCAAATTAAGGTTTTCTTCGGAAGGAGGACACAAAGGTAGACGAACTTCCGATGTTTCAAGCAATCCTTTCATTTGCATGAGAACTTTAACCGGTACAGGATTAGGTTCGCAAAACAGATCGGTAAAAAATCCATAATTAGCCAAGTGAATTTTACGGGCTTCTTCGTAATCTCCCAATAAAGCTAGGTTGACCATTTCCGTAACCACTTCAGGAACCAAGTTGGAGGCGACACTGACAACTCCTTTTGCCCCACATGCCATGAAGGGTAGGGTTAAACCATCGTCACCTGACAAGACCACAAATTCATCGTCTATTGAGGTTAGGGTTTCAGAAACCTTGGAAGAACGACCACCCGCTTCCTTGAGGGCACAAACATGGGGGTACTTTTCTCGTAACCGAGTAACTACTGCTGTGGAAATTTCAATTCCGCACCTCGAGGGGATAGAATATAGAACAATTGGTTTCTCCGTGCTCTCAGCAAGGGCACTAAAATGTGCATACAATCCCTCCTGGCTTGGTTTATTGTAATAAGGAGCTACCAGTAAAAAGGCATCCGCCCCCGCCTCGTCCGCGGCCTGAGTAAGGGAAAGGGCTTCGGCTGTTGAATTAGCTCCAGTTCCGGCAATCACCAGTGCTTTGCCCTTGGCTACCTCTATACAGGTACGAATGACCTGCAGGTGTTCTGATTCAGAAAGGGTGGGAGACTCTCCGGTGGTTCCACAAGGAACCAAGCCCGAAATATCCGCCTCCAATTGTCTCTCAATCAAGCGTTCCAAATCTGCATATGCAACCGCACCCTCCGCCATTGGGGTAACCAATGCGGTGTGCACTCCGTGAAGTCGATTCTTGTCCATTGTTTCGTTTTATGAAATATAACTAGTAACACTTAAGTGTGCTCCTTCGACTTTTGTCGAGAGAAACACGGGGTGGTCAACTTTTTAATGGTGGAAACGCAAAGGATTCGTAATTTTTGTATTATCGCGCATGTCGATCACGGCAAGACAACCTTGTCCGATCGTCTACTCGAACGCACCCATACGGTGATGCAAAGAGAAATGAAGGAACAGCTCCTTGACTCAATGGATCTGGAAAGAGAACGCGGGATTACCATTAAGTGCCATCCGGTAACTATTAAATACCGAGCAAAAGATGGACAGGACTACACTTTTAACCTAATCGACACACCTGGGCATGTTGACTTTGCCTACGAAGTTTCCAGAAGTTTGGCCGCTTGCGAAGGTGCATTGCTCCTAGTCGATGCATCCCAGGGTGTGGAAGCCCAAACATTGGCAAATGCTCAGCTCGCTGATGCTCAAGGTCTCAGCATTATTCCAGTTATCAATAAAGTGGACCTGCCCAGTGCCGATGTGGCTCGAGTGTCTAATCAAATAGAGGAAATCCTCGCAATCCCAGCGGAAGAAACCATCCTTGCGAGCGGAAAATCCGGCATTGGGGTGGATGAAATTCTTGAAGCCGTGGTTCATCGGCTTCCTCCTCCGAGGTGGACGGATCATCCAAGACCAAGAGCTCTTATTTTTGACAGCCAATATGATCCCTATCGAGGCGTTATTTGCTTCCTTCGAGTATTTTCTGGAACTTTTTCTCAAAATGATACCATTCTCTTAATGAGTGACCAAAGAAAGACCCAGGTTAAGGAATTGGGCACTTTTGTCCCAACGCCATCACCCAAGCCCACTCTGGCTGAGGGAGAAGTCGGTTATGTGGTCACCGGCATCCGTGATGTTGCAGATATCAAGATCGGTGATACCTTAACTCTAGCTGAGGCTCCAGCTGAAAAAATGCTTCCTGGTTACAAGGAAGTCAGGCCTATGGTATTCTCTGGTTTATACCCCCTGGATACATCTGACTACGAAAAACTCAAGCGGAGCGTTGGAAAACTGCGCCTGAACGATGCATCATTTAGTTATCAGGCAGAAACATCGGTTGCTTTGGGCTTTGGATTCCGCTGTGGTTTCCTAGGTTTACTCCACATGGAAATCATTCAGGAAAGATTGAGGAGGGAATATGAACTCGATCTCATCTCTACTTATCCGAGTGTAATATATCGGGTCACCCTAACTACGGGAGAAATCATTGAAGTCGATAATCCATTAGAACTGCCTGATCCATCTGAAATCATCAAAATTGAAGAGCCTACCATTATCGCTCGTATCCACGCCCCCAATGGATCGATTGGAGATTTGCTTGCTCTGGTTACGGAAAAGAGAGGAACCTGCAGCAATACCGAAACAATTGATGAAACTCGGGTCATGCTCACCTGTCATCTTCCTCTTAATGAAATTCTGGTCGATTTTAACGATCGTTTAAAAAGTGTAACTCATGGATATGGATCAATGGATTACGATATGGACGAGTATGTTGAATCTTTCCTTGTTCGTATGGAAATTATGGTAAACGCTGAACCTGTTGACGCCTTTTCGACCATTGTTCATCGAGACAAGGCGGAAACACGGGGTAGGGTGCTTTGTTCAAAACTTAAAGATATTTTACCAAGACAATTGTTTAAAATAGCTCTGCAAGCTGCCATCGGAGGCAAAATTATTGCCCGTGAAACCATCAGTGCTATGCGCAAGGATGTAACTGCAAAATGCTACGGCGGCGACATTTCCAGAAAAAGAAAATTATTAGATAAGCAAAAGGAAGGAAAAAAGAGAATGAAGCAGATCGGTAATGTAAACATTCCCCAAGAAGCCTTCGTGCAAATACTCAAGAGTTCGAATTGATCCGATCCTCATTTTTCCATACTGTAAATATTTAAAATTTTTTATTCCTAAGAGTTTATGACCGTTTCCAACCAAGTACGTAAAGCAAACCGTAGAGAGCGCAAAGGAGCTAAGGAACTTCTGCGTATTGGCTTGAAGGTTTGGTTTTACCGAAACGATCGATTGCCTCCAATTGAAGAAAGAGCCCTGCAGATTGCTAACCACGGATTACGAGACGCTCTAAAGGCAAAAGACATAAGTTCTCAGGAACTCGAAAAAAAGGCACGAATTCTAGATGAAGCACTGCGTAAATCTGGCGGTTCATATTACCACAAGAAAAATTGGGTAGAAAATGTAGAAATGTTCCTGGTCGCAGCGATCGTTATTTTGGGAATCCGTAGCTTTTTTGTGCAACCTTTTATTATTCCTACAAATTCGATGTTTCCTTCATTCTACGGAATGACTCCTCATATTTATGAAGAAGAGCCACCAAACCTTCTTGAGAGAGGAGCGGATAAACTTCTGCTTGGTGCATCTCATTACCGAATGGAGGCAGAATCTTCAGGTACCTTGTACTTAGTTCTTCAAAATGGGTCGAGTCACCGCTATGTACAGGCAAATTTCCCTAATGGGCGATTTTTTATTATCCCCACAATGGTTCGAGAATATGTCTTTGAAATTGGAGGCAAAGAGCATTCGATTAAAGTTCCGGCAGAATTTGACATGGACGAATTATTGTCCAAAAAATTTGCAGGAATAGAAAGCCTTCGCGATCTGCCTATGATTATCCCTCAGGATGAATCCCTTAGTCGTGGTAGATTAAAACTTACAGAAAAGAAATTTTCCAAAGGGGATATTCCTTTGGCCTTTGATGTTTTGCTTGGGGATGCTTTGTTTGTGGACCGTATGAGTTACAACTTTATTACCCCAAAAGTCGGAGATCCAATTGTTTTTAGAACAGAAAGTATTGATCGGTTTAACTATGAGCTAGGAACAAAAAGTTTTTCTCAAATTGGTGAAGACAAGTATTACATCAAGCGATTGGTTGGCGAACCTGGAGACCAATTAGAAATGCGTGTGCCCAAGTCTATCTTCACAAATGGAACCGATGTACGAAAAGGCGTACCCGGTATATTATACCGCAATGATAAAAATATCGACGGTTCCAGCGCATTTGATGAAAACCGTAGGCAAACTGAATACTTTGCAGAGTCTGCCGGCGATCAACTTCTTGCAGATTATCCCGGCTATCGTGCCGAGGGACTTCTTGCTAACCGATCCATTTTAAAAGTTCCTCACAAAAACGATCCTGACAATCCAACTGGAATCAATGGTTACCTGGCCATGGGCGATAATTCCACTGATAGCCTTGACGGTAGAGCTTGGGGATTTGTTCCAGAACATGAATTAGTGGGCCGTGCCTTGTTCGTTTATTATCCATTTACTAAACGCTGGGGACCAAGTAAATAGTTCGCACAATATACATTATGTCTAATAAGGGTTCTTCAGTGCCCTCCGTAACAAAGTTACCTGGATGGTTAAATAAACGAGCTGCTGGTGTACATTTGCATCCAAGTTCATTACCGGGTGGACATGGCATTGGTTGCTTAGGGAAATCAGCACGCCAGTGGGTCGATTTCTTATCCGATGCAGGTTTTTCCTATTGGCAAATGTGTCCAGTCGGACCTACAGGCTTTGGAGATTCTCCCTACCAGGTGTTTTCTTCCTCTGCAGGAAATCCATATTTTATAGATTTGGAAGCGCTCGTCTCCTTAGGATACCTAACCAATGAGGATTTAACTCCATTAAATCATTTTTCTCCTGATCAAGTCGATTACGGGTCTCTGTGGGAGGCATTTTTTCCAATCATGCGACTTGCTCTCAGGAAATACCTCCAAGACCCAAATCCTTTGGAAAACGAATACGGAAATCTAGATGATTTTAAAGAATTGCATTCAAGTTGGCTGGAACCATTTGCCAAGTATCAAACCCTCAAGACCAAAAATGATCTAAACCCCTGGTGGTTATGGAATGAGGCTGATAAAAATGCTTCAAGATCTCCGCTTCCTCAAACATTGTCTGAGGAGTATAATTTTCACATCTTCCTGCAATTCATCTTTCGCTCTCAGTGGAATAAACTCCACCAATATGCAAAGTCCAAAAGAATATCTCTTATTGGAGACCTGCCCATTTATGTTGCTCCGGACTCCTCGGACACATGGTGGAACCGTGAACTTTTTCAAACCAATAAGGATGGTAATTTCCAGGCTGTTGCCGGTGTACCCCCAGATTACTTCAATGAATCCGGCCAATTATGGGGAAATCCTCTTTATAATTGGGGAAAAATGCGTGCCGATGGCTACGACTGGTGGATCAAAAGAATTCGGGATCAATTGGAACTTTTTGAAATTGTAAGAATTGATCACTTTCGGGGCTTTCATGATTATTGGTCCATTCCACAGGGATCAAAAGATGCAAAAAAAGGGACATGGGAAAAAGGACCAGGGCTAAAGTTCTGGGAAATCATAACAGAAGCATTCCCTCACCTGCCCTTTCTTGCTGAAGATTTGGGCGACATCAGCAAAGGGGTGCGAGACTTAAGAACTTCAGCAGGGTTACCCGGAATGGCTGTTCTTCAATTTGCATTCGATGGAAATCCACAAAACCTCTATCTACCACATAATTTATCAAAGGACCTCGTTCTTTATACCGGTACCCATGACAATGACACATCCTGCGGTTGGTATCATTCGACCGATGAAACTACCCGTTCCTTTTTCAGGAGCTACCTTAACATTGATGGCTCTACTCCCGGCTGGGATATGCTCAGGCATGCCTACCGTAGCGTCTCCCAGCTTGTTATCGTACTTGCACAGGACTTGTTGTCCCTAGGCAAAGATGCCCGCTTTAATACACCGGGAGAACCTTGCGGAAACTGGAATTGGAGAATGACCGAGGATCAATTCTCAAACCTTCGGAGCCAATCTGCAAATTATCTCAAAGAACAAGCTATGCTTGCAGATAGGTTCAGCGAAAAGCTAGGATAGTAAATCCTGCATAAATTTCATGAACAATAACCCGCAAGCCCCTTCAGATTACCCCAAGATCTCTAGCTTGCTTCCTTATTTTTTATACCTGAAACCATACTGGGTCGCCTTCACAGGGGCTCTCTTTTTTGGGGCAATTTATGGAATTTCCAGCGGCTTCGGCTTGCCCTTTATGACGGACCAAGTGTTCCCCAAGATTTTTCCATCCGAGAAAGATGCCATTCGCTTAACAAGCTGGGAGATTTTCTTTTACGTTTCCTGGTTTCCCATAGTCTTTTTCATTCGGGGAGTAAGCAGCTTTTTTAACTCGTACTTAATTAACTTTTGCGGAATGAAAGTTTTGGAAAAAATACGAATCGAAGTATTTGCAAAAATCCAACGCCTTCCCCTTGCATTTTTCCAACAGCATAAATCTGGAGATTTGCTCAGCCGTGTCACCGCAGACACTGCACAGCTACAATCCGCCGTTCTTTCAGTAAGTAATGATTTAATCCGGCAGCCTATTACTTTCATCGGAGCTATCACCGCCCTCGCTGTTATGGCAATCCAACGAGAAGGCATGGCTTTTATTCTACTATGCCTCGTTGCCATTCCACTGTGTGTATTTCCCATTCGAAGGGTCGGTGCATTGTTGATGAAAAAAGCACTCAATTTACAACAACGTGCAGGCGGATTATCTTCGGTTCTCAGTGAAAACCTGTCAGGACCTGCCGAAATCCGGTCCCTTAATCTACAAGGTCGAGAAATTGAACGCTTTCGGAAGCAATCTGAAAATTTTTTGATCGCCCGGATGAAAGTCGTCAAATACTCCCACATCCTCACGCCCTTGATTGAAATCATCACCGCCACTGGAATATCGGTAGCTATTTTCCAAGCTGCCCGAAAATCCATTCATTTGGATGCAGTTGTTCCCGTAATTGTGGCTCTATACATGTCCTATGAGCCAATCAAGAAGCTAGGTTCTATCCATAACACTATTAAACAAGGTCTCGCATCCCTTAAAAGATTACAGGAAGTCCTCCATGCCGAAGAAAGCATAACTGATCCCCCATCCCCCACCCCGCTAAACAAAATCAGCGGAAAAATAGAATTTAAAGAAGTATCCTTTCAATACCCCATTCTAGACGATGTTAACAAAAAAAATCTAAAAGCTCTTGATTGCCTAAACCTAACTATTAACCCAGGTGAGATTGTTGCCTTAGTGGGACCAAGCGGAGCAGGGAAAACAACCTTTGCCGGATTGCTTAACCGGCTGCATGACCCAACTGCTGGCATTTTACTGCTCGATGGCAAGGATTACCGGAAACTCTCACTTGTTGAGCTAAGAGAAGCGATCGCAATTGTTCCTCAAAAACCTTTTCTATTTGACGATACTATCGAGGAAAACATCCGCCTTGGAAAATCCATTCACTCAACAGGGACGATTGAGGATGCACTGATAAATGCTCATGCTTGGGAATTCGTATCCAACATGGAGTTGAAAGGTAAGCAGAAGATTGGAGAAAAAGGCAGCCGGGTTTCCGGTGGACAGTTACAAAGACTTGCCTTAGCCAGAGCTTTTTATCGAAACTCCCCTATCCTTCTGCTCGACGAAGCAACATCCGCTCTTGATAGCGAAAGTGAAGAAAAAATCCATCAAGCCATGAAAAAGCTAACCGAAGGAAAGACCACTATTATGATTGCACATCGCTTTAGTTCGATTCGTTTGGCTAATCGAATCCTTGTTATGGAATGTGGTAAAATCATTGCGGATGGGTCACATGAAGAAGTTTATCAAAATTGCATGTTATACCGCACCCTTTTTGACAACCAATCAGAATAAATTGTCCGCCCTCCGATTCTCCCTAATTTTTCCGGAAAAACAGTTTATAAACTTGTAATCCGTCGCTCGGTGGGCCATCAGGAAAAGATTCAGTAGCCTTAAGCCGCATAGGTATTACCGCCCGCAAGAAGCCAAGCGCATTGCAACAAAACCAGCTAATCAACGGTAATTCTACCCACAGGTTAAGGGTTTGAGAGAACAGTAAATAACCAGATTGTACCATAAAAAAAAGAGATGCACTCGGCCCACCTAGTAAGATTAAGAATCGGGAAAAAATAGACGATTTAGCCTCTGTATATCTGGTACATCCCTCCTGGCCATTTCGAAAAGAAAACTCAATTGAAAACCGTTTACTCACCCTGAACTGTTTACCGCTTACCTTGCCGGCACGGACGGCTACTTCATCATTGGTAAGTGCCCAGGCAAGGATTCCATGACCCAATTCATGAAGCAGGGTTGCAATAGGTCGAAGGACCCACATACCGACCCATGCGAATAAAATAAAAGGAACTCCCTGGATGCTGAAATATTCAAATGAAGCCAATGAAAGCATGAAATAACGAGAAAAAGGGTTGAAGCCAAATGAGGCTTGATGCAGAGTTTGATGTTGTTGATTAATCATCTATGTTTCGTTTTTTTAAGCAAGCATTCTCAAGTAAGAAACTTGAAGTGCGCGTGCCGCACGCACGTGGCTTGCCCCTTACTGACATGAATCAATACGGAGGAGAAGCTGAGTCCAGACAATGGATAGGAGTAGATTTGGATGGCACACTTGCCGAAGCCGACGCGTGGCAAGGTTTTGACCATATTGGCAAACCGGTTCCCCAAATGGTAAAAAGGTTAAAAATCTGGATTGAACTTGGCTATCGGGTAAAAATTGTAACCGCTCGTGCTCAAAACCCAGAATTGGCTATTCCACCTATTTTAGCTTGGTTGGAAAAACATAACCTTCCAAAGTTGGAAGTTACGAATGCCAAAGATATGGATATGATCGAATTGTGGGACGATCGTTGTGTACAGGTAGTTCCTAATACTGGTAATCCAGTTGGCCCCAATCCTGACCCTTACAGACAGCGTTAATTCACCTTTTGTCAACCTACTGTTAAATTGAATTGGTGGGGAAAAATTGTTGGTTCTGGCTTTGGTCTCTTGAGTGGTCCCCTTGGTGGCATAATCGGTGCATCAATCGGACATTGGTTTGACGAAGGAAAAAAAACCTATCCCAATGACGAAAAAAAAGCATTGCTCCACTACTATGCATATTTTTTTAGCTGTGCTGCCAAGATTGCAAAGGCAGATGGAGGAATTTCCTCAAAGGAGATTGATACTGTTCAATCTCTCATCGACCGAATGAAATTAACTGGAGGCCAACAAAGTTTTGCAAAATCAGTTTTCCGAAAAGCAAAAACCAGCTCCACTTCAATCCGGGAGGATTTTAAAAACAGTTCTTACCTAATGCGGGAGAACTCAACAATGAGCCTCTCTTTTTTGGGAGGAATGTATGAGATCGCCTGTTCGGAGAAGGGAAAACCAAGCGAGCTTCAATTACGCTGCCTGCTGATGGGAGAAAATCTCCTAAAATTACCAACAGGAACTGTTCGCAAATGGTTAGAAGGTGAATATGTCCCAACTTCTCATACGCCTAAAAACAAACGATCTGATGATCATTATTGGGCATACCGGATGCTGGGGGTCAGTGAAATTACTACGAATGCAGAGATTAAAGGAGAATACCGAAAGAAAATGGCTCTGCTACATCCAGATAAATTGATGGGGAAAAACTTACCTGCTGAACTAATCGTTTTTACTAATGAGCAAGCATCTCTGCTAAACGAAGCCTATCAATTAATTCGAAAAACAAGAGGGTTTAAGTAACAATACGACCATCCATCATTCTGATAATTTCATCTGACCTCTGGGCCAAGTCCATGTTGTGAGTAACCATGACAACCGTGATCCCCCCTTCATGGGCAAACTCGTTCAATATTTCAAAAACAGCATCTGAATTAGAACTGTCCAGATTCCCGGTTGGTTCATCCGCTAATAGTATTCTCGGTGAGTTGGACAGTGCCCGGGCAATCGCGACTCTTTGCTGTTCTCCCCCGGAAAGTTTGAAAGCAGGCCGATTAAGTTTATCAATCAAACCTAATTTCTCTAAGATCTCTTCCGATTGGGCATTTGCCGACTGTAAACTTTTTCCCGATTTCAGAATTGGAAGACGAACATTTTCTAAAACCGTTAGCTCCTTGATAAGGAAGTGGAATTGAAAGACAAAGCCGATCTTTTCATTTCGAATTTCTGTCCTCTTTTGTTCGCTTGCTTGCGTCATTGAATTATTCTCAAGGAGAATTTCCCCACTTTCCGGCTTATCCAATAAGCCTAAAAGATAAAGCAGCGTACTTTTACCACAACCGGATGGACCTACTACAGAAGTCACTTGCCCAGGTTTTACATCCAAAGAAAGATCCCTTAAGACAGGTACTGAGTTACCTGATTCCTCAAAATCATAAAATAAATTATGTGCACATAATATAGGTACAGACATAGATGAATTTTTAATTGGTCTCTCTGATGATTTTTGCCGGTTCAATCTTAGAAGCTCTACGGGCAGGAATCCAGGTTGCCACAGTCACGAAAATTGTAGAGATCAGAGCAGCCCAGATGTAGTGCCATGGATCCCAATGAACCACAAAACTGTCGGTAGAAAAAATTCCCCGAATCCTCAACGGTAATTGAGACACCCCATATGTGGATAAAATACCAAGTAATGAACCAAGTATAATTCCGAGAATAAGAACGATTACACCTTGCCACAAAAAAATTGAAGATACGTCACTTTGGGTAAATCCCATAGAGCGTAAAATTGCGATATCGCGCTTCTTTTCAATTACCATAATCGCGAAAACATTAAAAATTCCCAGGCCAGAAAGTAGGAGAATAGTAGAAACTGTAATTGCTGATGACAAACGTAAGGCCTTAAAAACATCCAACCAGACTTGCTCTCTTTCTTGCCAACTTACTACTCGATGGTTCAAGAAGGATTGCATTTGATCAGCTATCGCAGGAGCGTTGCCTGGATCTTCTAAAGAAACCTGAAAAACCGCTCCACCAAATGGACGATTGAGAAAAGACCTAGCAGTTTTCAGATGTAAATAAATTCGGTTCTTATCAATTTCATTTACACCCGATTCAAAAACTCCCGATACACGAAGTTGAATATTTTCATTCCCCCCACTTAAAGATACACGATCACCAATTTGAATTCCTAGTTTCAGAAAAATTCTTGATCCGATAAGGACTCCCATTGGATCTGTCGCAAAACGGTTGGTTGAGCCTTGCGATACATATTTCCCAATATCAGAAACCTTTTGATGATCATGCAAATGAATACCATGTAATTCTACTGAACTTTTGTTACTGATTGAATGCATAACTCCATGCCCTCGCAAAACCTCAGACACACCTGTAATGCCAGGGTAATCTGATAAGGCAGAATGGACCATTTCGGGGTGATCGATACCATCCCGATAGCGGGAACCTTCACGAGAATTGAAAAGGAACCGGGTCCGTCCATTTTCATCAATTTCATGAACCACTCCATCGCTGTTTTGAAAACGGTCGGAGATAAGTAGGGCACTATTAGTACCAAGAATTGTGCGGATAAAAAAAGCCTCAAAACCAGCCGTTTGAGCCTGGGTAAGAACAAAAAAGCAAATCCCAAAGACTATGCCCAATAAACTCATGGCCATCGGGCGTTTGCGGGAAATCACATAGCGCAGTGCCAATTCCAAAGATAGCATGAGTTGGTGATCGGGATGGTTTAATCTTTGAAATCAAGTAGAGTAGGATTAACTCGGTCACCGCTTTGAAAAAGATGAGGTGTCTCAACAATTACTTGCTCCGAAACTCCTATACCTTCGATAATTTCAACTGTCTTTAAGTTTTGGGCACCTGTTACAACTTTTCTTTTTTCCACTACTCCAGAACTCACAACTAGAACGGAATCTCCAAGCAGGGCTTTAGTGGGCAGCACAAGGGCATCATTCTTTTCTAACAATATAATTTCGGCTTTACCCGAACTTCCCACCGGAATATTTGCTTCATCATCCATAGATACGAAAAGTTTTCTAGTGCCTGACTGAGGTTCAACAGAAGAAGAAAGTGAAGAAATTTTTGCGAACAAAACTTGCTCCCCCATCGAAAACAAGTTGACCGCAACAGCCATCCCCTCCTCCAATGCAACAAAGTCCTCTTCGTTAAGAGATACCTCAATTATTCGATCATTTGAATGAACAACACCAACCAGCTCTCCAACCATGACAATATTTCCAGGAGAAACGAAACATTCAGAAAATTCACCATCAATAGGACTGCTTATTGTTCTTTTCGTCATTTCTGCAGAAAGATTTGCAAACTTTAACTGGTTATTTTGCAAAAAGTGCCGGGCGTTCAGTTCTTCCATTTCCACCTGTGCTCTCAGCCGATTCACTTCACTTCTCTTAACCTCCAGATCAAAAGCAGCCTGCCTTTCTGCGGCAACTAACTCCTCGATCGATTTAAGCTCTTTTTCTAGAATATGTAATGCCATCCCTGCGAGAGATCCAACCTCATTACGTTCAGAAAAGTGTTTTTTTTCCAATTCAAGAGCAAAAAAAGCACGCTCTAAATCTTCCGCCTGAAGTTTAACCAAGGTCTGGTTTTCTTCAACCTGTATGGGCTTTCCCATAGGAGCTATCGCCACTTCAGTAACCAAGCCCTGACTCATCGCCCGTAATTTAAATGTGGATGTTGCATATACTTTTACATTACCCACCACTGAATCTCTAATGGTCCCCAAACGAGCTGCTGAAACTAGTACATTTTGATCGAGACCCGATCGCAAAAACAAAATCACACCAACTAGTAAACAGATGCACAGGGCAACTTGAATGACTCTATTCGCTTTCATCATTTTTGTGAGAAATTGGAAAAGTAGATAGCCCCAACTGTTGTTCATACAAATCCAGGGTACTCATATAATTACAGACGGCTTTTAGATTCGAGAGTTTTGCATCATCAAGATCAAGTTGAGCGGATAAAAGGTCAGAAGAACTTTTTCTGTTTTGAGAAAATTCGAGCTTACACTTATCCAATCTTACCTGGGAAGACAGCAGCAGCTTTCTACTCAAAACTATACGATCCGAAAGTGAGAGAAGCTCCTTCCTCATGGATTCGGTGAACATACGAAGTTCCCTATTTGCTTTTGATAAATTCGTTTCATGCCTTCTTTTTCGAAGCAATGCAGCTCTCTTTTTATTTTTACTCTTTTCCGAATCCCATAAAGCCCAATTCACTTCGAGTCCAAATAAAATGTTATTTCTGTTAACCCTGTCTTGGTTGGAAACGGCATCAACCTGATCTTGGTATAGAGAACCAACAAAATTTATCTTTGGTTTCAACTCTGATTCAGCAATCAAGACCTCTTGCTCCTCTTTTTCTATCAAAGATTTTAATTGTTGTATTTCCGTATTCGTTGAGGCTACTAAAATTGGTAAGTTAATTGGGAATTCATATTCCATGCAAAACCTCATAAAAGGAGAACGCACCGTAAAATCTAACACATCATTGAAACCTGATAGTGAACGTAAGCGGGCTTCTTCTTTTCCCAGTAATAGGTTCAGTTCCGATAATTCAATTTCTTGTTTAAGCAATGCAATTTCCGATTCCCCAACATCAACCATCGAAACCATACCCTGTCCAAGTCTTTGATTTATATTCTTAAGGTTTTGAGTAGCCAATCTTACACCCTCACTGGTCAATTCTTTCTGAAAGGTTAAAACAACCAATTCAAGAAAGAGGCTACGAACCTCACCGATTAATAGCCTCTTGCCAAAGGACAGATCGGTATGTGCTTGGAGTTTTTCGATTAGAGAAATCGATTCTTTTGCCCTTAAAGCTCCCCAATGATACAAAGGTTTTTGTGCATGAATGGCTGCAAAAGCTTTGTATCTTTGATCAAAATCTCGATTAGGTCTATCCTCCTGGATAGAGAATCCAGAAAGATTTGCTCCAAGTCTAAAGCCTCTTTCAGCAGCCGCAACTTTTTGATTAAGTTTAGCTTCCTCTAGCTTCAGTGTACTGACCAATAATTCGGGTGCATTTTCGTCAAGTAATTGAATAATTTCTTGAAGCTGAGGAAAGTGATGCTCGGGTCTTTCGGAAGGTTGAAATTCAATATTCGCATATGAGCAGAATATAAAAAAAATATTCAAAAAAAATAGAGAAAATATCCTAATCACCGAAAAACAATCTGAACGAATGATAGAAGATGGACAATTACAATCCATCATAGACAGAAGCTGACTAAAAAAATTTATTGACCAAAGGAGTCGGCAAACATCTTCCTCAGTTCTGCTCCAACCCATTGATCTTGCATACCAGATGATTCAGCACGAATACGGGATACATCATCTTCCAACACTTCAGCAGATGAATTCCCCCAGGCATGCCTCACATAGGTTGAAACATTTGCAATTTCACGATCTGAGATAGGTACAGCGGCCATATTTACCGCTGCAGAAGTACCATACTTCTTACCCTTGACCAAAATCTCTCCCTTCAGACCTTTGATGATCACATTGGCAATTACGCCTGGATCTGCAGAAACCCACTCAGATCCAGCAAGTGGAGGAAACTGGCCTTCAATACCTAAGCCATTTGCTTGGTGACAAGAAGCACAACGGGCAGCAAAAATCTTTTCTCCTGAAGTAATTTTCCTGTCCATCCGCAAGGCCTCTTTCTCCTCTGGTGTAAGTTCAACAATTTCTACAGGTGGATGGAGTTGAAAAGAATTGGTTGAATGTGCCAACTGGATAGAACAAACAAAAATCAAGCAACCAAACACAAAAACGAAAACCAATGGAGCCAACAGAAAATTGGCCGTTGGTTCGTGTTTAGTTTTGGCAAGTTCGACATGAGATTTAACGATTTCTTCATCGGAAAATTCCGTCTCTATCGGCAAATTGCCACAGTGTTTTGGATCATCGCTCATTGTACTGGAGTTGTAAGCTCGGCGGCTGTAAACATTTGCATGGGAGCCCGACCCTTTAATGATTCACGAACAGTTGCAACTTCTTCTGCTGAAACAGCAGATGCAGAATTACCCCAATCGTTTCGAATGTAAGTAAGCACACTGGCAATCTGTTCATCCGTCAAGGAACCGGGAGGAATACCAGGGGGAGCCATGACATTATTATATTTAACCCCATTAACTTCAATCTCTCCCATAAGTCCATACATCGAGATCTTAATCAATCGTTCCTTATCACCCAACACCCAGTCGGAACCAGCAAGTGGGGGGAACTGGCCAGCAAGACCCTGTCCATTTTGCTGGTGACATGTAAAACACATTCCTCCGCCAGGAGCAGCCTTCATGTATATTTCTTTTCCAGTATCTATTTGATCCTGCAACCATTTAGGAGCACCAGTACTAACAACTGAAATATCGGTGGAAACAACTTCCTCTTCAATAACATCCTCTTCAACCTCAACAAATGAAACTTCGGGAAGTTCATAATCTTGTTTTAATTCCTGCAAATAGGATACAAGACGGTTTGCACGGACTGTCGGTCGAACGAAACGATTTCCATCCGCATTTTCATTAGAAACTATTTCAATATCGGATTTTACCGGCTCATCAATTTGTTGATAAAGAAATGGGCTGGGTGGACAAAGAGAGGAAGGAAAAATCGACTGAGGTTCGAATAAATGTTGGTGTAACCAATTGTCAGAATGTTCACGTAAACCTACATTTGCGAGGTCTGGACCAATTCTCGAATTACCCAAGAGCACATGTTCCTGTAAAACATAGTCACGCGGGGCAGATGGACGCTTCCCCCACCCTCTTTCAACATCAAAACCAGCTTCCACTCGTCTTACCTGTTGAGTATGGCAAGTTACGCAACCAAGGGCAGCATACTCTTCAGCACCCTGCTTGGCCATACCTGAAAGAGATGTGGGAAAAAGCTCGGCATCTACAGGAACAGAACCGTCATCTTCCAATACTTCGGATGTTGGCACCAAGTCTCCAAATTGAGAACGGGCACCGACCACAAAAGCAAGCCATGCCATCCCCAGAGTAAGAAATATTCCAATGGTAAATTTGGCTAGGTTATTCATGCACTTGCCTCCTTATCATCTGCAGCAAAGAAAGCAAATGGGTTTGGGAAAATTACTCTCCATACATTGACGACAAATACAAATTGGGAAAAAGCGAGAATGATGAAAGCAAATTTGGTAATCAAGAAATAAGGCTGGATGGATTGAATGACCGATGATGCCCAAGGTAAACTAGGTTGCCCGGCTAGCACCCCATGTGTAAGTCCACCAATTAGGTAGGCAAGTAAGAGCATCAAAACACCTAGAGTCGAAGTCCAAAAGTGAAAAGATTTTGCCGCCTTGGGAATTTCCTTTCCGGTGATTCGAGGGAGTGCGAAATAAACTGCTCCAAAAATAATCATACTGAAAAATCCGTACACCCTTTGGTTGAAATGAAACTCATTAATGATAGTAAACTGAGTGATTTTCGCAACTGCGGGTAAGGAGAAAACAACTCCAATATAACTGGATACCGTGTAGGACAATGTACCGAAAATAACAAACCTCAGAGGTAAGCTATCCCAAACCTTTCCGATATCCATAAATGCAGTCGCATGAAAGTTCGTGGATGCCACCGCAATTGGGAAAACCATCGCAATGCTCATGACTGTGCCGATTGCGGGAATCCACATGGGTACAGGACCACCCTCCAAATGGTGAACAACTGACCAGGGAGCAAGAGCAGCGATACACCAGAAACCGAAAATAGCTAGGTAATACTTATCAATGGTTCTACCAAGAATAGCAGGTATTAAGTAGTATGCAGCACCCAAGGCTACGGGGGTTAACCACAACCAAACAAGACTTTGTCCATACCACATGGATAGAACTGTCTGCAAAGTGCCACGGGCTGGATTAATTTCCAATCCATTCCAGGCGATTAAAAACAAAGCGGGAAACCAAAGTAATGCAGCCAAAATAAACCATTGAGGAGCAATCGTCTCACGCACTTGACGGGAGCGATGAATAACCAGAACCAGAAAGGTAATGATCAGGTAAGAAATTAGCATAGCAGGCCAAACCTCAGTGGGCATTTCAAGCATTTCGTGACCACTCATGTGTCCATCCATAATCCCAAGCAGTCCAAAAGTAATCGCCAGGTTCCAGATAACTCCTGCAAAAACAATAAAGACAGATCCTCGAACCTCTGCTTGGGATAAACGAGCTAATATCCAAATGGACACGGCAAATATCGCATTTCCTCCCCACCCATAAACAAAGGCATTTGCTTGAGCGACTTTGATTTTACCGTAGGTCAAAAATTCATATGTTGATAAGAAAAAGGGATCGGTCAGTTTTGCTGCAGCTACATATGCAAGCAAAGCAGCAGTTAGTAACCAAAGACCGGCGGAAGACAAAAAGAAGGAAAAAACCAACTTTGCGGAACGATCAATAACCTTATCTGGTGAATCTACTGACATGCGAACCTATTTGGATTGTTTTGGTTGAGGCTTGGAAGTGGCACGGTAAGTCTTGAGCACATTTTTCATCGAAGATTCAAGAGTGGTATTACGCTCATTGTGAAAACGATCGACCGAAGATAAGAATTCATCATTTTGAACACGATGAGCCTGTGCTTTTGCTGCACGAGCAGAATCAATTGCCTCAGTTACTGGGACTGGAGCATCCGGTTCAAAAATTCGTTGAGCAAGGTAGAATCCGGAAAGCAATAATGCCAATACCAAAAAGGTAAAAAAGACGCTGCATCCGTCTGCCCGTTGATTCGAGGGATCACTCATGATGATTAATGGATTCACGAATACGGGGATCACGAATCGGGATAATTTCAGCTACGCCTGATTGAAAACTTCGAATAACAGCCCATGCACACAAACAACCAACTCCTACAAGTGAGAATAAGCCCCAAAGTAGGTGGGAGCCGATAACCGGACGGGCTTCGTAGCCAACGAATGCACCGGGAACAATTTCGCGACCTGGAATAATATTCCAATACAGGTCAAGCAAATGGAAAGCCAGAATCCAGCATACAATAAACACAAGTTTAGGTACATCCACTTTGTTCCGATAAAAAAGCAAATACAAGAAAGGGAAAAAGAA